>Ga0172381_10000515_pt1 | contig 46576 bp, 68 predicted proteins | sample Leawel6488metaG_FD_119754 | JGI IMG/M metagenome (GOLD analysis project Ga0172381, IMG submission 119754) | Leachate microbial communities from a municipal landfill in Southern Ontario, Canada - Leachate well 64-88 metaG | ecosystem: Engineered > Solid waste > Landfill > Unclassified | place... | reverse complement strand
TAACTTTGTTCTTTCCCACTCTGGCCTCCTCATAAACATTGTTTTTCTTCTCTTTTCGCGGCTCGACTTCAACGCTCAAGCACGGCTTAAGCTCCGTTAGCTGGTGAAAAGAGTCCTTCCCTGCGCTACTTCGCTCGAAAGCTTCTGCGGTGGGAAGGTTGTTGCTATATCGCTACGGATTGCTCCGGTAGTGAACTGGTGAAAATAACTTCGTTTTCTGCTGGTCTTAAAAGATTCCATGCTTCAAGATACTGATAATATTTATTTATTCTTATTTGAGCGTTTGAATTAAAACCGTTGTCGCTCCACTCCATTACTCGTTTTTCAGGAATGTATATATGCCCTCCTGCCGGGAATGAGTTGAAGGGAATGATGAAAAATTTATTCATTGGAACTGCATAACATATGACAAAATCTGCATTCATCTGTGATTCGGATATAGCGAAATGATAAGTTGGCGTGTGTTGCCCCGCTCCCGTAAGTCTTGATTTATAACAAGATTTAACGTCAACATTAAACCCATTGATAACTAGGTCGATACTATTGTTTTCAACGTAAGGGGATATTTTGTAATTTAAAGCCTCACATATAGTTAAGACTTTCTTTTCTATTAATATTCCCTTACCTACGGTACTGTTTAAATTTTCACACTGCTCAACTTTATTAACCGGATTTTTACTTCTTAGGCGTAATTCATTTATTTTTTCAGTTCTTATTGCCTTGCGGTTATTCTTTATTGCAGTATATTTAAATCCAAATATTCTTTCAAAACTTTGCCGAGCATATTCTCTTGTATATCCATATTTATTTCCAATATCATTCAACCTTAGGGTGCTTTCCTTGGCCAGCAAGAGGTTGTAATCTTTCAGTTCATCCGATGAAAAGGTTTTCTCTATTAATTTTATTTTGTTTTTAGGGAATAAATCTAAGTCATTAGAGTTACGCAACGACATATAGCAAGAATTACATAATTGCCGTTGAAGGTGTTCTACTTCTTTTATTTCGCAACACAGACATTTATCTGACATTGGATACCTCAGCTTTTTTAATTGCTTCTTAATTTCGGTTTTATAGTTATACCCATGTAACTTTAAAGTCAAGAAAAATGTGAAATTATATTTCCACCTGTGTAACTTTGCCTATTGCTATTTTAATATGAAAGTGCTAGATTAAAGTCATGACAGCTAAAGACAAAATTACATCATTTAATAATTTCTGGGATTTCTTCTGCAAAGAGGCAGCGGAGCGTGGTTACAATCAAACCGAATTTATGAAAGCGTGTGGCCTTCCAAAAACTCGATTTAATTCATTCTCTTCTGGAAAAATGAACCTAACCGCTTATTATTGCAGCAAAATAATGGAAGGATTAAGAATGACAGAGGAGTATGTGGAGAAGAAAAGTGGTAAAAACCTAACCCCTGAACAGAAAGATGAACTGCAACGTATTACATGGAGCAATGCCAATAGAGACATTATCCTCAAGTTGATGAAAAATAAGAAACTGACTAACGAAATCAGGAAAATTGTTTTAGACAAATAAATAAGGACTACTTTTTTTGGGATTGAATGTTACAAGCTTGTTATTTCTACGTCAAAAAATTTTGCCCTATGTGTTACAGTACTGTTACATATACCATCGGATATAAATCCATATATCGGAGGATAAATGCCAAAAGAGAAACCTGACTACAAAAGGGACGGCCTTTGCACAGCCTCGCTAAAAGAAAGGGAACGCTGCAAGGGCTACAAATTCTCAGTCATATTTTTAACCTGCATGTATCTGTCGCATTTAACGGGAAAGTGTATGAGGCCGGGAAAATGATTGATATTAAACCCTATTATGAAAAAGAACATGTAATTAAATTACAACACAAATTAATTAATGATCATTTTCAGAATTATAAGCCGTATTCGATTCCAAAAGCACAGCTTGTTATTGCGGATATTCCCTATAATGTTGGCAAAAATGCTTATGGCTCTAACCCCAGTTGGTATGTGGGAGGAGATAATGCGAATGGAGAAAGTAAGCTCGCAAATACAGAGTTTTTCGACACTGATAAAAATTTCCGGATTTCAGAGTTTCTCAATTTCTGCTCTCATATGCTGGTTAAGGAGCCAAAAGAAAAAGGCAGAGCTCCGGCTATGCTCGTGTTTTGCGAGTTCGAGCAGCAATTTGAGCTGATCGAAAAAGCAAAAAAGTACGGCCTTAATAATTACATCAACCTTGTTTTCCGGAAAAACTTCTCAGCTCAAGTTCTTAAGGCCAATATGCGTGTTGTTGGAAATTGCGAATATGCCTTGCTCCTGTATCGGGATAAATTGCCGAAGTTTAACAATGACGGGAAAATGATTTTTAACTGCATGGATTGGGTTAAAGATAGCAAAGTCCCAAAGATCCACCCCACCCAGAAACCACTCAAGATATTGCAAACACTGATTAATATTTTTACAGACAAAGGGGATGTTGTTATTGACCCGGTTGCTGGTAGCGGCTCATCAATAATCGCGGCCATACGATGTGATCGTAGCGCATATGGATTTGAGATAAAAAAGGATTTTTATAAAGACGCGAGCAATTGGATAGATCAAGAATTAAGCCAAATGAGATTAGGAATTTAGGGAGGTAAACGCATGAAGCAAAATGATAAATACTCACCGTGGATTAGATTTAATATTGCAATCGGGCTGCTATTATTTGGGGGCGTGGTTTGCGCGTTCGCTATTTTTGGGGTTGTGCAGGCGGCTAAAATCGCGGGGGTGATTGGATGAAAATAAAAAATATCATGGCTATAGACCCCGGAGCGTCCGGCGGAATTGCATGGGTATGTGATGATCAAGTGTGGTCAGAGCCAATGCCGGAGGGAATGACCGAGCAAGCAGATGCTATCCGCTCTATAATCGTTCAGATTCCAATTAAGGCGGCTTACATCGAACAGGTAGGAACTTATCAACCTGGTAATAGCGGCCCAGCAGCGGCCACTTTCGCGCGTCACGTGGGCAATCTTGAAGCCATTCTGTATATGTGTGGAGTAAGCACAGTTAAGGTAATACCGGCAAAGTGGATGAAGTCTCTCGGAACCATGCCAAAAGACAAGAAAGCGCGTAAGAATAAAATTAAAGAGGAAATGGCGCGGCGCTACCCGCATTTGAAGGTGACCTTGAAGACTGCGGACGCTCTCGGCTTACTCACGTATGCCCTAGAGAAAGAGAAGTAATTATGACAAAAAAAGAAGAGGAGAAAATTGAAAACAATACAGAAAATAAATTATATCACATGAGTAAAGAGGGGCACGCGAAACAGGATGACAACACTGACCGGTCAGGGGTTGTCTCAACGAGTACCGGCGCCCACAACGCAGATCACGTTGTACCACCGCTGGACACAAAACTTGCCGCGCCTCTGCCCCTTTTTACTGATTGTAATGATTTACCATTTTGAGGTGAACGTATGAGCGAAGAACCGAATATTTGGGATATTTTGGCAGGTTTGTTTGATGGGACGAGGGAATAAATGAAGTGGTTTAAACACGATGCCGATTGCGACGAATCAGAGGGGTTGAGTTATTTAATCTCAGTTGAAGGATTTGCCGGATATGGAAGATGGTTTAGAATATTAGAAATTGTTGCCTCAAAAATGGATGGTTCAGATCGTTGTCATGTTGAATACCCGGTTCAAAAATGGTGTTCATTGTTGGGTCTAAAACAAAAGAAACTCATTTCATTCTTAAAACTAACTGAAAACAAACTAAAAACCAAAGTAGTTTATTCTAATAATGTTATTAGAATCGAAATACCTAACCTATTGAATAAACGAGATGAATATTCAAAAAAGTCCCGACAAAATCTAGACAATGTCCCTCACAAGAATAAAGAAGAAAGAAATAAGATAAAAGATAAAGAAATAAAAAGGGGAAACCCACCGGCTGACGCGCCTTTTATTTTACCATCAAAAGAAGAAATGCAGGAAGCATCTGAACCGATGATACTAAGCCAGATCGAACAGATTTGTGGCAAGCTGTACACGGAAAAGATATTCCCTGAAGTAAATGCCTTTAAAAATACCATGCTCAAGCAAAAGAAAAATCCACGGTCTATCCTGCATACCCTTTGCCGAGCTTATATTAAGAAAGAATTTTCAGAAGGCCCCTGGGCGTATTGTCACAAAACAATTTTAAATGAGAGCCAGAATTATAATGCAAGAGATTACGCAAAAACTACATAAAAAAGTCATGGATGAGTTTTTACCGATTGCCGAAGAATTGGCAAGTAGTGGATATAATAAAGATTATATCGTTGCTGCTTTTCAGAAGCAATTAAAACTGAAAGTAAATCAGTATTACGGGGAAAAACATAGTGCCATGACTCATGTTGGTGATTTATTAGGAGATTATGAAACATTAGTAAAGTCGCAAATACCTGCGGATAGCAAAGCCGAACAAGTATTTTACAATCTTCTTTGTGAACGGGGGATGAGGTTTAAATTTCAATACAATATCGGGCCATATCGAGTTGATTATCTTTTTTCCGGTTATCTCGTTGTTGAACTGGATGGGCCACAACATAGTAAAACACATGATGATGCGAGAGACGCTTATATGCGCCGCATGGGATATAAAATAATACGTGTGCCAATTTGGATATTGGTATCATGCCCGGAGGCAGTTATTGAAGAAATACAAGAAGCTATTAAATGCCTAAGATTAGTGCCGGGGAAGAATAAACCATGACCAACGAACCTAACCCCTTCCCGCGCGAATGGCTAAGCCGATACACATACGAGCAGTTGGAGAGATTGGCGTTGATGACGGAAAGCGGAGAAATGACGGACGAAGAGGCAATTATCGAAATGGAGAAGCAAAATGCTTAACGGAAAAACATGGGAATTAGTAAGCACAGAGGAAATACAGGAGTGGCGGGAGCGCGGAAAAACAATCGTCACGTGCAAAAACTGTGGTAAATCAAAAATAGTTCCGCCCTCGCAAAAAGATCGAAAACATTGCGGCAATGTGTGTCGGAAAATAGTAATTTCACAACGAAAAAGCAATTGCCCAGACTGCGGAGTTAAAATATCAGACGAAACGGCATATCGCACGAGCGGTGGATGCCTCGATAAATATTGTAAAGATTGCCGCTGTAAAATCAATGCAAAAAATAAAACAAAATGGCTGGCAACATTGGATAAACCGGAGCCAGTTTATCGCAGGGGAGAGGGGCGGTCACGGGGCAAATTAGACAATTGGACAGCCGATATGCTGCAAAATCCACACTATTTTTCAGATATATTTCACGTACCGGCTACACCGGAAAATATAGCGCGGGAAGCGCAAAGATTGGGGATGTAAAATGGCTAGGTTTTATACAGATGGAAGCTCAACAATTGGAGTGAAATCAGCATATTGCGTTACTGACGAAAAAGGCATGGTGCTGGAATTGGAAACAACCTCCCTGTATTGTGGCATTCAATTTAATTATACCAATAATGAAGAAGAATATCGGGGAGTTATAGCAGCTCTGTATATTTGCAAAGAAGGTGACGAAATTTGCACTGATTCCAAGCTAGTAGTTGAGCAAGTGGCCGGACGATTTAAAGTCAAGAAGCCGCACCTTCGCGCATTATGCGATCAGGCAAAGGAATTGCTGGCATTGAAAAAAGCAAAATTAACCTGGATTGGCAGGGATTTAAATCTTGCCGGGAAAATATTTGAATAGGGGGAAGTTATGAGTGAAGCGATAAGCACAAGGAATGGCAATGGAATTATTTTAGAGGAATACAAAGGCAATTACTCACTGTCCTCAATGCGCGAAGGGCAAGACGGTGTATTTCGGGCACAATGGGCAACGTATCAGCTCGGAAAAGACAAACACGCTGATAAAGATTGGCCAGTGAAAGTAAATTTGGGTGATCGAGCAACGGCAATCGGAGCGCTGAAAATGTTATTGGCAGAGTTAGAGGAAAATGCGGCTAATGGGGCAGATGGAGATGCCCCCTTCTGATATACCCTAAAATGCCCTTCTGCCTTTCGAGGATGCCGCTAGAATCAACGAACAGAAAAAATGAGGGTAAAGGGTAGGGCAAGAGGTTTAAGATTAAATTAGGCAAAATAAGAGAGGATAAATATGAAAATTCCCGAATGGTCGTCAGATCAATATGCAAAGTTAGGAAAAAATATGTGGTCGGTTCAACGTTTAATAGATTTAACAAAAGATTTTCCTGTAATGGAAATACCACTTGACCATCTCAATATTTATAATACTTACGAAAAATTAACATTGAGGGAAATGGCAATGCACATCCGGGTTATTAATAATGCAGACCTATCATTTCCGATTATTCTTGATGAAGACGGAGAAATTATGGACGGGAGGCATAGAATCATAAAGGCATTGCTTTCTGGGGAAAAGACGATTAAAGCAGTTCGATTTGATGAAAATCCATATCCGTGCAAGCGGGATGAATAGTAGGCAAAATAAAAGCCCCGATCGATTGGAAGGGGCTGTAAATCTTCCCTTTCCGTTAGCGCGGAGGGGGAGCGCATGAATTATCTCGCTATGTGCAATCGTTCTTTTACCTCTTCTTCCTGTTTGATATATTTCTCGTGTCGTTTTACATAGTGTTCATCATGTAAAGCCAAAGCGTTTTTCACTTCGTTGTAAAATTTATTATCAGGTTTAATTCTTATCCGATCACGCTCAAAATAATCGGTCATTAAGTCACTGTCGTTTTGTACGTTTAAGCCGGGAACGTCCGGCATAATCCCATAATCCTTACGGTAAATGGTCAAGGTTCCTTCAGGATAATTAATAAGCTTGCCGTCTGAGTAGTGGCAGCGGTATAATTTTCCGTCAATTTTAATTCCGTTCCAGAAAAATTTGATTGTTTTCATTTCGCCACCTTAAATTTTTGCTCTCCAGTTAATTTATAAAACTCGATAAGCTTATTGCCGGTAAAGGGTTTAGTAATTATTACACCGATATTCCCGAGTGAAAAAGTTATTGTCCAAAAGCTTGACCCCCTGCGTGCAAAACCCTCATTTTCCCAAAATATTTTTCTATGTGTTTTCATTTTATTTATCCTTTCTCTCTGCCTTTGCCGAGGCGGTTAAATGTTAGTTAGCTCTTGATAAACAGTCTGCAATAATCATATGTTTGGCATTTCGGCAAAACTTAACATATCCACCATTTATATTATTTGATTCGTTAAAATAAACTTCCGCTTGGAATCTGATATATTCTTTTTTTTCGGCTTCGGTAATATTTACAGGCCAGTTGTCCGTTTCTTCCGCTTTATTTATTGCTTCGTTCCAAATCATTTTATTTCCCCTCCTTTTTGTTGATTATTTAGTTTTCAATGCCTTCTCGATCAATACCCTCGCCATTTGCGCTCTGGGCCGTAATTCATCAGCAGCCAGAGCCTCTAATTTAGTCATTGTTTCCGGTGATAATACGATGGTGAATCCTATACCAGTTGGTTTTTTATCTGTTTCTTGCGTTTGTTTCATAATTATTTCCCCTCCCTAAATGATTTTCGCAAGCTGCCATTGCGTCCTCTTTTGTCGCGTATTTCCAGTTTTTAGAGTCAACATGATTTCCAAACAGATATTTATGGTCATAGGTACGTATCCTGTGATACGCGCACCAATATTTTTCATCCCTCCCCGTTTTTGGGTCAAAGTCATAATCAATAACCTTGTATGGTTCTGCTATATAACAGGGCATGGCGTTCATTTCTGTTTTTGTAAATTCCAGCGTTTGTTTCATGTTATGCCCTCCCGTCTGCTTTTTTAAGAACAGACTCAATTTGATCTAAATCATCATCAGTGAACGCTTTACCATTTGCGATTTTTCGGTATAGTTCGCGTAATTTTTCATACATGTTAGGTGCAGCGGCGATTAAGTGGGCGTTTGCTCCCTCATCCTCCCAAGCAACTACCTCTGCAATTTCACGCCCCATTGCATCTACAATATTGCTATCTAATTCGTTCTGGTGATGCTTTATTTCCCATGTTCCTTGTGTGTGTTTCATAATTTTTCTCCTTTATTCAGCATCGCAATATTGCTGGTAGTCAATTTGATTTTTCAGGTACATAGCCATTGCTACAGATTTTTCAAAACTAAAACCCTGTTCAATGCAATATTGCATGATAGCCACTTGCCTAAATCGTTTAGCCTGCCTTTTGGCGTCCTTGAGATTGCCGATCATGTTTTCCATAATGCCCTCCTGCCGGGAATGCGCCCGGCTCGCGTAAAGTGTTATTATAAGCAGAAATTTTCTAAATCATTAGCTGTCACAAACCGTAATGTTCCGCCCCTTTCGTGTTGTTTGATTTATAGTATTGCAGACATTGTGCCACAATGAAATAAAATACACGAATGTTTGTAAGTGTACGAATTACAATGATAAATAAATTATAAATGTTTTGGCATGAAATATAAACAAGGGGATTTTATTCAACATTGTAAAGAAATCCGACAACTGAAAACATCACAAAATAATCAAATGTAATAAAAATAAACACTTACGCAAAATAACAGAGTGACGGGATTCTTTACAGTTTTTAGCCAAAACAGCTAAGTGAGTGAAATAGCGTGATAATTAGGTGTAAAGAAAATCGACAGCGCAATAGAACAAATGTTCTATTTGATTTGCGTAACACTATATATAGTGGTAGATTACAAAGAAATGGCTATATGTGGTGGTTAAATGGCAAACCTGAAAGATTTTAGTTGTGACCAGTGCAGCAAGAAACAAAGGTGTAAGAAACCATGCCCACCTGTTGAATGGTATGCAAACCAAGATCAAGTAGAGCCCGGACGGGAAAAAACCATTGCACCCGAGTCAATTGGAATCCGGCAATTCCCCGTTTGGCCCAAAAGCCTGTCGCAAGATGAGACAGTATTTCAATTATATTTCTTTGATCGCAAACCACCGGACGAAATAGCAATTACATTGTATATTCACAGGTCTACAGTGTATCGAGCTATTAAGCGGGCAAAGGACAACTGGAAGAAAAGCCTCCAAAACAGCTAAAAAACCGCGACTTCATACTATATATATAAGTTTAGTACCGCAAGTGTAGTTACTAAGCGTCACGCGCAAGCGTTGAGCGCCAAGAACCGGATAAAGGCAAACAACATGGCACAACATAGCAAATTAGATAATGATTCAATCGTGGCATTACACGAGGCTGGTAAAAGTTGCCGAGCTATATCAGCAATCGCCGGGATATCAAAAACATCGATTGCAAAACGACTCAAACATTTAACCCCACGGAAAAGCACAGAAATATTTAAAGAGCTAAAAGCTGATATCTTTGCGGAAAAACAACGGAAATTATTAATGTCGTCGGACAAGCTAACACCAAAAGAACAGCGTGATATAGCGGTTGCAGTAGGTTGCTATCACGATAAAGAGCAACAATTACGCGGTAATAGCTCAGAGGGAAAGCCGCTGGTAATCATCAACAGGATCAGTATCAATGATAGGATGCAAACGACAAACGAGCAAATAATAGAAGTCGGTAGCTAAGCAAGGACTCGAACTCATAAGACAAGTATTTAATATGATTAATATTTATAAAATAATAAAAATCAAATACCCCCAAAAATACCCCCATAATAGCATGGGTAGTCGGTGTAGATAGCATTATTATATGATTATACAGGCAGAGGCAGAGGGATAGCAATGCAGGCAAAGAGGCATGATGAGAGCAGCAACCAGGGAGGGATTGAGCAACGGCAATATATATGCGGTCGACCCTACCCCATGCCCCCCCCCCTACCCCTCATCTTATACCTAGATATACCCTCTCCCAGACTTTATCAAACAAAGGGGCCGATATGAGCGAAATAAGATCGAAACCGTCTACAACGCAATATCGCAAGAACTGGGACAAGATATTTAATAAGCCGGTTAAGATTGTAGATCGTACGGAACTTGAGAAGCCTTGTAATGGAGAGAATTACGTTGTCAAAAGCAAGTGATGCCCGACAGAAAGAATACTTTGCGAAGCAGCCGAAGGCGTTGGACTTTGACAAGGACATTGCGAAATTTACTCCAAGGCAGATGGAGGCTTGCGCGGCCATTGATAGCGGGTTATATAAGTTTATTTTGTACGGTGGTGCTCTTGGTGGCGGGAAGTCGTATTTCTTGCGATGGGTGCTTGGACGATTGTTGATGGCGTGGTTCTTTGAGAAGGGGTTAATCTCAGTCAAGGTGATGCTTTGCTGCGAGGATTACCCACAGTTAAAAGACCGGCAGATTGAGAAGATTGAACGGGAGTTTCCGGAGTGGTTGGGGAAGAGTTATTCTGATCATAAGTCATATGGACGTTGTTTCATGTTGCATTCGTCTTATGGTGGTGGGATTATATGTTTTCGTAACTTGGATGATGCCAGTAAATATCAGTCGTCTGAATGGGCGGCGGTTGCTGTTGATGAGTTGACTAAGAACGATTATGACACCTTTACGGAAGTTCGGAAGAGGTTGCGTTGGCCCGGATTGGCCGATGATGAGTGTTTGTTCTTGGGGGCGACAAACCCTGGCGGCATAGGCCATAATTATTGTAAGGCGTTTTGGATAGACAAGATATTCCCGGATGAGTTTAAAGCCCCTTACGATTACACGAAGAAGTTTTGTTATATACCGGCTAAGGCTGACGATAACCCGCACTTGGATGAAGGTTATTGGATGATGCTGAACACCCTTCCGGCACACCAGCGGGCGGCGTTTCGGGATGGTTCCTGGGATTTGTTTATCGGCCAGGCGTTTGGGGAATGGAGTAGATCACACCATGTTATTAAACCGTTGCCGGTTCCCAAAGACGCGCCTTTGTTTATGACGTTCGACTGGGGATTTGGAGCGCCCTTTAGTGTTGGTTGGTGGTGGCTGGATAGTGACGGGCGTTTTTACCGGTTTGCTGAATGGTACGGGTGGAATGGCACTCCAAATCAAGGATTAAGGTTGGCTGACGGTGAAATTGCTGATGGTATTCGGAAACGTGAAGAGTCGATGGGTTTTGCTGAAGAAACGAAAACTGACAACGGTATTGTATTTAACAGCAGGATCCATCGCCTTTGCGATCCGACCTGTTTTAACAAGAAACCTGATTATCGAGGTGGCGGTCAAGGCCCGTCAACGGCAGATGAATTTAGGGCAAAGGGTCTTATTTTAAGGCCGGGTGACCCCAGTCGCGTTTTGAAATGGCGGCAGGTACATCAACGGTTGTATGTTCCTATGGAAGGTGACAAAGTTATTGGTGTGCCGATGGTGCAGGTTTACGATAGTTGCATTCATTTTATACGAACTATCCCGAACATCGTTGTCAACCCGAATAACCCGGAAGATATTTCGACAACAGGTGAAGATCATATTGCCGACGAATTTGCTCTTTTGTGTATGGCCAGGCCGATGAGTATAGCTAGCTGGAATCAGGAATTTAAGCAAAAAGAAGATAAGCGAAAACGACCGGATGATATTTCCGGTATTGCTCACATGGAACTTGAAGAATTTTACCGTAATCAGGCAGGAGAAAATGTCAATTATGGGTGGTAAGCGCATTCTCATCACCGGCGGAGCTGGTTTTTTAGGGTCGCATCTTTGCGAACGGTTGCTCTCTGAAGGGAATGCGATCATTTGCATAGATGATTTAAGTACCGGAAATTTAAATAATATTAAGCACTTATTAGATAATGAGAATTTTAAATTTTATAAAAGTAATGTCCAATTTTCTATTTTACATACCGCAGACGAGATATACAATTTAGCGTGTCCTGCTTCTCCGGTTCACTATCAAAGCAACCCTATTCGTACAATGAAAACTAATATTTTGGGATCTTTAAATGTTCTGGATATTGCAAAGCAAATAAGAGCAAAGGCATTGCAAACCTCAACTTCGGAAGTTTACGGTGATCCTAAAGAGCATCCGCAAACTGAAGGTTATTGGGGCAATGTAAATCCGAATGGTATCCGTAGTTGTTATGATGAGGGGAAACGGGCGGCGGAGTGTTTATTTTTTGATTACCATAGGCAATATGGGATTGACACGAAGATTGCACGGATTTTTAATACATATGGCCCCAAAATGGATATTGAAGATGGGCGGGTAGTCAGTAATTTTATTGTTCAGGCACTATCGGGGAAAGACATAACCATTTTTGGTGACGGTTCCCAAACAAGGTCTTTTTGTTATGTAAATGACACAATAGACGGTTTAATTAAATTAATGGAATCTCCTGTAAATGTACCGGTTAATATTGGTAATCCAACTGAAACAACAGTATTAGAACTTGCTTACATAATCGTAGAATTAACAAATAGCAAGTCGCGTATCGTTAATTGCGTCTTACCGGAAGATGATCCGATAAGACGCAAACCGGATATAAGTTATGCCAGGGAATATTTAAAATGGGAACCAAAAGTTGAGATTATTGAAGGAATTAATAAGACAATTGAGTATTTTCGCGGGGTGCTTAATAAATGAGTAATCTAACGAAAAATATTCTTTGTATCGGTGCTGGTTACGTTGGTGTTCCTTCAATGGCAATGATAGCATATAAATGCCCTGAATATAAAGTGACGGTAGTTGATATAGATAGTGGGCGTATTAACGCATGGAATAGTAACATTTTACCAATCTATGAGCCGGGATTAGATAAAATTATTCAAAAAACACGTAATATTAATTTATTTTTCTCAACTGATGTTGAAAATGAGATTAAGAAAAATGATATAATCTTTATTTGTGTCAATACGCCTACCAAAAATCACGGGATCGGTGCTGGTAAAGCAACCGACTTGCAATATTTGGAAAATGTAATACGTCAAATAGGAAAATATTCAAATTCACCAAAAATTATAGTTGAAAAGAGTACGGTTCCGGTAAGGACAGCCGGTTTTATTAAGAAAATACTCGATACAGAAAGTGAATATTCATTCACTATACTTTCAAATCCTGAATTTATGGCAGAGGGAACAGCTATCAATGATTTAGCGTTTCCTGCGCGGGTTCTTATAGGTTCTGATGAAACAGAAAGTGGAATTGCTGCCAGAAATGAACTTATCGAGATTTATTCTGCTTGGATACCAACGGAAAAGATCATTACCACTAATTTATGGAGTTCTGAATTATCGAAATTAGCGGCAAATGCTTTTCTTGCACAACGGATTTCATCTATTAATTCAATTTCGGCATTATGCGAGAAAACGGGGGCTGATATTACTGAAATTTCGCATTCTGTTGGTATGGATGAACGGATTGGAGGAAAATTTCTTACTTCCGGTATAGGTTTTGGTGGTTCATGTTTCAAAAAAGATATTTCCAGTTTAATTTACCTTTGCGAATGCTATGGGTTAACAGAAGTCGCGGCATATTGGGAAGGTGTATTGAATATAAATGAATATCAGCAAAAACGATTTGTAGATAAAATAGTTAAATCTTGTAATTCCATAGCAGAGAAGAAAATATGCGTTTTGGGTTGTGCTTTTAAAACCGATTCCGATGATGTGCGTGAAAGTCCTGCTATTGGGATCATAAAACAGTTACAAGAGGAAGGTGCTCATATAGTTGTTTCAGACCCACAAGCATTAAAAAGTTTATCACGCCAGTTCGGAGAAACTATTCGCTATGAAGTTGACCCATATGAAGCAGTAAAAGAATGTAATTTGGTACTCTTGCTAACAGATTGGAATATATTTAAAAATCTTGATTATGCTAAAATATACAAATCTATGGAAAAGCCAGCATATATTTTTGATGGGCGTAATATTATAGATATTCAAAGATGCAAAGAGATCGGTTTTGAAGTGTATTCTATTGGAAAGGGTTAAAGTAATGTATTTTAGAACTTTATTTTTAATTGTCTTTTTAATGTTTTTTAGTTCGCAAGCCGATGCTTTTCGATGCGGCAATCATTTTTTTACGTATGGGAATACAAAGGCCGAAATTATATCAGCCTGTAAAAATCAAAGTATAAATAATCATAGCACTAAATTAATATATAATTGTGGCTCTAACGACTTTATTTACATTTTGATGTTTGACGGAAACGATATTCTTTTTGATGAGCACACGCAAGGCCGCGGTTATGGAAATTCTCAGTGTTTGGGGCACTAATATGGAAATAAATCTAATTATTGTCGGCATTGTTGCTTGCGTTTGCATCATTTGTGCCGGAATGTGCGTAATGGTTTTGCATAAAGAAAACAATGCTTTGAGAAAAGACAATCAAGACCTTCTAAACCGTTTAATGGCAAAAAACTATGCTGAATATGCACAAGTTGAGCTTACAAAAACTCAGCAAGAAGCGGATATTGAGAGGGAGAGAGTGGTAATTCCTGCGGCGAGAATGGTTGAGCAAGATATTTATCCGGTTAATTAAGGCATTTGATGAAACTTACAGAAATTTACCAGAAAATTAAGGGCAAAATAGACGATAAAGAGTTACTGGCGGCGACAAATGAGCTTTTTGAATCGTCGCAGCGTGATTATACGCGCATGATGATGGAAAAAATCTGGTTTCGCAATGTTCTTTATTACCTGGGAGAGCAATATCTTGAATATGTGAAATCTAGTCAATCTTTTCGCCGACGAATAATGCCTGATTATATACCTACTCCGGTATCAAACGAAATCAGAGAATATGTCCGTTCGGTAAAGTCAATGCTTCTGAATCAGAAGATGATTGCAAAAGTAGCTCCGAATAGCATGGATAAATCGGATATTAAGGCCGCCGAGCTTGCCGAAACGCTTTTGCAATGGCTTGATTCAGTGAATGAAGAAGAATTTAAGGACGAAGAAGAGAAAGTTGCTCTTTGTTTGCCTCTTTTTGGTGTCGGTTTCATGCGGACGTTCCCGTATATGGAAAATGACCAGTGGATTTTTGATAAATACGGCAATCCAATCACTACGGGCGAAGTTGGCTCAGAAAGTATTGTTCCTTTTCAGGTTTATGTTGATTTTCTTGGTGATCGGCTGACCAAAAAAAGATGGGTAGGCATTCAAACACTGAAATCAAAGGAGTGGGTAGAGGACACATTCAAGGTTAAGGTATCTGGGAATGGAAATGCGCTTGCAACCGATTACACAAAGCGGCTGATGAAAATGGTCGGGCAGGTATCACCCTGGAAGGGCGCGGGGATTGATATGTCATCTTCTAGTTTTGACGATGATGATTTAGTCCTGTTTCGTGAATTGGAAATGAAGCCGACATTATCCTACCCTAATGGCAGGTATGTAATATGTTGTGAAGATAAAATACTTAAGAGATATGACAGGTTGCCGATCAATACAGAAAATGGGAAGTGGCACTATTCAATTACAGACTTTCACTTTGATTATTTGCCGGGTTGTTTTTGGTCGGATGCCGGTGTGAATAATCTCATTAGTCCGCAGAACACTATTAATGAAATTGACCAGGCACTTTCTATTAACCGAAAGGGATTGGCACGGCCAAAGTTATTTTCTCCCGGTAAAATCGGTTTAAAACGTATTGATGAAGTCGGCGGATTAGGTGTCGGTATGATCGCTCTTGAATACGATCCGTTATTATCTGGCGGGCAAAAGCCCCAGATCGAGAATGGAACACCGTTACCGGCGCAAATATTGGAAGAACGCAATATTCAAAGGGCAGTCATTCAAGATGTCTCTGGTGATCCGAAAAACATTCTAAAAGGGCAGTCTCCCGGTTCCAAAGCATCGGGTATTATGGTTGATATTTTACGGGAAACGGCAGAAAAAGGCCATTACCCCGATATAGACCGTTATACAAGATCAATGACTAGAGTCAAAAAGAAACGGCTTTTGATTGCTCAGGAAATAATGACTGAAGAGCGGATTTTGAAATTGGCTGGCCGGGGTAATTCCTGGAAAATCATAAAATTTAAGGCCGCTGATTTACGCAACAATACAGATTTGAGAATGGAACTTGATTCGGGATTGGCTTCTACTAATGCCGGTAAAATGAACATTCTGCTTGATTTTGCCCAAAGGGGAGTTTTAGGGAATATCGCAGAAGATTCGGAATTGAAACAAGAACTATTACGCCGTGCCGGTCTTTCCGGTTTTACTGAGCAGGAAAATCCAGATGTAAAACGGGCAGAAAATGAAAATTCACTTATTGAATCGGGTGACGTTGGCAATATCATGGTTTGTGAGCCTGACCCACAAACAGGCGCTATAACGCCGGAAAGTGAAGTCCTTGTCCATGATCCGTTCTTTAAATACGATAACCACATGATTCATTATGAACAGCATCGGCGTTGCATTATGTCGGAGGCGTTCAGTGAATGGGATGCAAAGTCACAGAAAATTATGATTGCCCACGCCGATACACACCATATGCAGGTAGTCGAGGCAGAAAAAAATCGTCCGGCAGAGCCGCATGACCCGCGCGAATTTATTCAGATGGATAAAGTTTATCCGTTGTTGGCAAGAACAGAGCAAATGCAAGTTTTAAAAGCAATTGGTATTAATCCAGACCCACAGGCGCAAGTTGTGGGAATGCCGACAGTAGAAAACATTATGGAGGATAAAAGAGTTGAACGACAAATTAACGAGTCTCGCAAGTCTGATGAAGGCGGTGCAAAAAAAAGTAAAAGTTCCGAAGGCAAAGGGGCTGAGGCTGATAAAGAAAGCGATTAAGAAAAGTGGACATTAATAAGTAATTAAATGTTTTTATTTATCGTTTTGGAAAATTCAAACCGTTAAAATAAAACTACAAGGAGAAAATATGGCAGACGAAAAAACCGAAAAGACCGGTTCGGAACCGGTAAATAATGAAGAAATTAAACCGGATGAGAAAATTGCTGATTCATCCACAGCAAATGAGGGCGTTAAAGATGAGAAGTCGCCCGACTCTGAAGTGCCGTGGCATAAAGATCCACGATTTAAGAATGACCTGGGATTATTGAAGGCTGCCAAAAGTTTAATGGAAGCTAATAATCTTGAAGATGTTGAGGATTTAAAGGCACTTCTTGAATCAGGGAAGAAGGTTCATGGCAAAAAAATTGATCTTGATAAACTGGACGAAATAGCCGGTAAAGCGGCTACACTCGATCAATACCAAAAATATTGGGATCAGCAAAAGGAATATAAGCGGGAATTAGAGGAAACACCGGAACAAACCATTGCTCGTTTAAAACAAGAACGTGATGCGGCAGCACATAAGATTACGGCTAAAGAACAGGTCGAAAGAGAATCAATGGCCGCTAAACAAGCAGTAGATTTCTATGAGGGAGAAGTAAAAACAAACCTTGAACTCATGGATGATATTACCACTGCGGAGAAGGAATTTATATCGTGGGCTTTGGGTGTCGGTAATGATTGCAATGAAATAACTATTACAGACCGCAAGCAAGTAAAGCGGGTAGTGACATCCGGTGTCAAGAAATATCAAAAGTTGGTTGAACAGGTCAAGGAAGAGGCGATTAAGGAGTATCGGGCTGGCAAAGCCGGTATCCCTGCGGTTCCTTCTTCAGATGGTGCTGTTCCAGCCACAAAACCCGATCCTCCGAAAGGGTTAAAAGGACTTCGGTCAGCCTTTTTGGAGGCGGTACAACGAAAGGAATAATTTAAAATGAGTTCATATGCAGATTTAACAAATTTGACCAATGCCCTGAAAGATGTTTACGGGGACGGTCTGAGAAATCAGTTTAACGATGAGAAAACAACTTACAATCTCTTCCCAAAATCGGACAAATCGCCGAAAGGCAAGGGCTATGTCTTTGGGTTGAGGATAGCCCGCAACCAGTCAACGGGCGGACGGGCGGAATCCGGCAAACTTCCCGACCCGATGACTGGTGTCAAAATTCAGGGGAAGATTACCCCGGCTTATCTTTATGGTTCATTGCGAATCACCGGCCCGGCTATCGAAGCTGCCAAAGGCAATGAGGCCGCGTTTGTGGATGGCCTGGCGGATGAAATTGAGGACATTTACCAGAGCATCCTTGTTGATATGAACCGTCAGATGCACTGGGATGGTTACGGTCAGATTGGTAGGGGTAGTGCAGCTTCCAGCGCCACATCAAATGCCGCTTACGCAGTCACCTTTGATAATGATTTGGGGATTAAGTATTTTATTGAGGGGCAGTTAGTGGACTTTTATTCTTCAGCCGGTGCGACTTGTCCCGGTTCGTCCGGTTCCGCTGTTTATGCACAGCGCGTCAAGAGCGTTAATCCGTCAACGAAGGTAGTTACCTTTGAAGCAAACTTAACGACTTTTTCCTCGAACCATCCCACCCTTTCTTCATTGACGAATGGTGTCACTGGCGATATCCCTGAAGGCGCTATTGCTGTGAAGATGGGTACGCGTGATTTGAACCATGCTGGAACGGAAACCCCCGTTGAGCTTACCGGCCTTTATGGAATGTTCGATAATGGGACGAACTTGACCATTTACGAAAATATTACCGTTGCCGATCAACCGAAATGGGCGGCCAATATACTGAGCAATTCCAGTGTTAATCGTGAACTTTCCATTGATTTGATGTTACAGGCCGTTGATGTGGTTCGTACTGCTTCCGGTGCATCAATCAAGAAAATGCTCATGGGGTTAGGACAGAAACGCAAATATGCAAACTTGCTCATGCCTGATGTGCGATTCCAGCCCGGAAAACTGGTCGGGGGATATGAAGTTCTTACCTTCTCTGGCGGTGACGGATCCGTTGAGCTTATCGTTGATCCTCTTTGCCAGCCAAACCTGATTTATTGTTACCCCGATGGCGTGATTTCAAAATATGAAATGAGTCCTTTGGGGTGGGGTAATTTGGATAATTCGCAGCTTCACCAGCGGGCGGGGTATGACGAATGGGATGCCTATTTGAGAATATATACTCAAATAGGTTGTGAACAGCGTAATTGTCTCGCGTTGATAAAAGACCTCGTTGAACCGAGTCTTTACGCATAATTAATCAGTATCTAAGGGGCGGTTAATCCGCCCTTTAGGGAAAACTATAAGGAGAAAATATAAAATGATAAGAGATAGAAATATTGCCCTTGATGCCGCCATTAATCCAGCTAAGTTGATTGGTGCAGGATTGCCGCCGCTTTTCGGCGATACTTATTACGTCTGTAAGTCCTCATTGGCGGCTTACAATTGGCTAAATAAAAGAGTCCCTGGCGATAGATTATTTAAGACTATTGCCGCCGCTGATGCTGCAATGGTGGATAATACCGGAGCACGTGCTTTGATTATGCCCGGTCATACAGAATCGAGCGCAACGGAAATTTCCCTCACTGCGGTAGGGGCTGAATTTATCGGGTTGGGGCGTGGGCCTCTTCGCCCGACATTTACCACCACGGGCGCGGTAAACGCAATCAGCCTTGACGGAAATTACCAGACCCTTGCGAACGTCGCCTTTGCCGTCCCTGGCATTGACTCCGTGCCTGCTGACATTGACGTTGTCGGCGCTGGTTGCCAGATACTTAATACTTACCATTTGGGGTCTACTACGGCTAAAAACAAGGTTGATTTCATTACCTTAACAGCTACAGCCAATGACACCCTGATTGACGGCATGAGGGCGTTCAACGTCACGGTAGAAATGACAGGTGGCGGAATCAGTATTGAAGGTGCCTGTTCCCGCGTTGAGATTAGCAATTGTTTCATTCTTGATCAGATTGGTTACGCTCTTGGCGCAATTTATGACGGCGCAACTGCTCTTGATATTTTAATTCATAATTGCACCTTCCAGAATGCTAAGGCTGCAACAGTCGTTGCCGAATTTGGCAATAACTCTGTTGGTGTTATGCGTGATTGCTTTATTGTCGGGCGTCATACAACGATTATGAGTAATGTCACTGCCGGTACTGGTATGAATTTTATGAATGTACTGGGTGTTGAAGAAGCGGCGAAGAACGCAATTGCAATACCTGCTGTTGACGCAGAATAATTAATAAAAATAGAAAGGATAAAATGGAAGCACCATCAGTTAATCCCTCATTTTTAAGAAGTCTTAAAACACTGGATAGACGCTTGGATTGCGTTTTCCGGCGCGAGCATGAACACTTTGTCATAACTTATGATAGAGGATGGGGTGATCCTGTCAATATCCTCCTGGTGAAGGGAGAGGACGGCGGTTTTCGGCAACCTGATAATAGGGAACTTGCCGCCCTCTCAGAGGGGGATATGTGCAATCAGCGAGTACAAGATAAATTAGCGAAGGCCGCACGGTATATGCAGGATGTTCGGGATAAGGACATTAAAGACCGGCGTGATATGATTCGAAACAGAACCAAAGATGATAAAATTCAGCTTATGGACAAGTTTCAACATGCCTATGGTTCTGGTAAACATAAGGCAGCTTTTCGGCCAATTACCTATCGGGGACGGAGCAAGGCCGCATGACAGATAAAAAGGCCATTTTAACAATCGTAAGCGGTGAGAAATATGAAAAGATATGGGAGAGGACTGCTCCTTTTTTCACTGCTTATGCTGAAAAATGTGACGCTGAGCTGATAGTTTTGACGAAATGCGAAACTGTTCCAACGGCTCATTGGCTGAAGTTTGCCTGTTATGATTTGCTGAAAAAAGAATTTGACCGGATTGCCTATATTGATGCTGATATAATCATTCGTGATGATGCGACTTCCTTATTCGATATTGTTCCCAAAGATCAATTTGGGATATTCAATGAGGGAGCTTTTACGCAACGAAATATCTGCATCTATGAAATGTTGAAGGTCTATAAAATAGAAGATTTTCAATATGACGGCAGTACCTATTACAACACCGGCGTTTTTGTGGCCTCTCGGCAGCATCGGCATATATTCAAGATTATTGAACAAATATTGCCCTTGCGAAATTCCTTCGGTGAGCAAACTTTTCTGAACATGAAAATTATGATGTCCGGTGAAAAGGTTTTCCCGCTTCATTATAAGTTTAATCGAATGTCTATGATGGACAGAATAACCGGCATTTCCCGGCTTGATTCTTATTTTGTGCATTATGCCGGGGACGGTGACCAGTTATTTACCAAAATGGATATAGATATAGCGGCGTGGCAAGCAGCAAACGGGAAATATGAGTATAAGAAAAAGATATTCATTTGGTCTCTTGGTGGAATTGGCGATGTTGTAGCCGCTGAACCTGTCATTCGGTATATTCGAGAAAAAGCCTACCCTGACGCTGATATATGGTTAATGTCAAAAGAGTTTGAATGTTATGAGCATATCGACAATATTCATTTAAGCCGCAGTTATCCTGAAGGTTATTTTGATGCGGTCTTTGAAATGAACACGCATCAATTGCCTTGGGATTTTTTCGGTAAGGCAATATCCTTTCATTTTACTCATGCCGTTGACTGGGTATCTACTTGTATGCTTGGACGGCAATTGCCTGACAAAGATAAGCAGATAAAACTTCCCTCTACTGAAGATCACTTGCCTGAGGTTTTAGAAATATGTGACAAACCGGAAGAACTTGTTTTAGTGCATCCCGGTGTCGGGTGGGAATCGAAAACATTCCCGGTTGAATACTGGCAAGCCATTATTGACGGGTTACGAGCGTCGGGGCAAAAAGTTGGTATCATCGGAAAGCACGTAAATGACGAGCACGGCGTTTTAGAGGTTGATCCTACAGAATGTATAGACTTCAGGGATAAGTTGTCTTTAAAGGGGCTTGTGGCGTTAATTGCGAAGGCTAAAACACTTATTTCCAACGACTCCGCACCGATTCATATTGCAGGAGCGTTCGATAATAATATTTTGCTCATTCCAACATGCAAGCACCCCGATTATATCTTGCCATTCAGGAATGGGGACAAACGGTATAAAGCAAAAAGCCTTTACAAAAAACTCATGGAAGATGAGAACTCTTATTTCGGAGGCGATATAACCGGTATTTGGGTTGCTAAGTATGTGCCTGAAGGTCATAATATTATGGAGTATCTTCCCGACGTGGAAGAAGTGATCGCAACAACTTTAAATTTTGATGAGCCTTGTGCAACGCATAATGCTCAGACAGAGAGGTAAAAAATGATTTTTTTATGGAATCCGACTTCAGAGGATATGCACTTTAGTTATGGCGGTCTTAGTTATGTAATCTTGGCTGGTAAACGAATGAAGGTTGAAGAAGCAATGGGCAAGCATGTCCTTAACAATCTGACAGCCCGTGGCATGAGTAAACTGATTTTTGATGATGATGGTCGGTCCGTTGATGAAGAGAAAATTGCACAGGATGCTATTGAGCGGAATAAAGAGTTCAAGATAAAGCAGATTGTTTCCTATAACGAGCGTAATGAGCGCCGTAAAGCATCTGGGCAGCCATACGATGTACCGACCAAAGAGGTTAAGCAATATGCCGCCGAGTTGGGTATTGACCTTTTGCAGCCCTATACAATGGCTGAAGGTGAAAAGAGCCAGATCGGGAAACTTTCTCAGGAGAATCAGGATTTAAGAACGCAGGTCAATACCTTGGCAAACCAGATGCAGGAGTTGATAAAACAGTTGGCTAATAAGGTGCCTGTTGTTGAAGAAAAAAAAAAGATTTTAACTGATGAATTAGTGGAATGCGGTGTTTGTGGCCAGATGGTACTGGCAAACAAAATGAGGAGTCATATTGCATACTACCATAACATCAAAAAGGAATTAAAGAATGAGTCTCAGTCTGTACCGATATGAAAATTGTTATGCCATGCTGGAAATAATCAGGACGGAATTAAATGATTATTCAACGGCATTGGTGCAGGGATCGGAGACCGGAGTTTATGATAATTCGGATATTGTTCGTAAAATAAACGGCGCTCAACGGTATTTATTTAGTCTTTTACTGGCACGGATGCCAGATTTATTTTTAACCTCATCGACGGTAACAGGATCAAGCGGCGTTTATACAATTCCATCAGATATGTATAAACTTGTCAATATAACCAATTCCAACGGGGATAAAGTCAACTCCATTTCAGTGCAGGAAAAACATCTTGGGACGGCAACCGGTTCGGATTATCTTTACTACCGGTCGGGTAATACTATTGTCCGGGATAGTGGTAATTCCAATGCTTTGACTTTCAATTATTATAAAGAACCACGAGAGCTTACACAGGGAATGTCCTCTGCTGGTGGAGCGGCAAGTCTTACCTTAGCGACTACGGCAAGGAAAGTTACCGATTATTATAACAATGTGATAATTGAAAATATTACCGATAGTTGGACGGATACCATTTCTGATTATTCAGCAAGTTATGTTGCTACTATTACACAGACGGGAGCGGCTAGTAAATATTATGGCACTGTTTCAGAATTACCTGAAATCTTTCACCATTTAATTACGAAAAAGGCTATTCTTGAACTCAAGAATGCCATTGTTTCTCCACAGAGGGCCGGAGTCCCAGAAATTGCAGATTTTAGGGATGACTTAGCAGAGACATTACGGTCTTTCGCTGGTAATCAAAATGACATAAATATATCTGATTTATTTTATGATTTTAGGCCATACCTATAATGACGCAATCGAAACAAATAACCGAAATAAAAACAGTCCCTTTTGAGGGTGGCCAAAACAGTTATAATGAGCCGTCCTTACTGAAGTTTGGTTCGTATTCTCGAATTATGAATATGCGGCAAATGCACCCCGGTTTTAAACAACGGCTTGGCATAGTCAAACAGCATTCGACAGAGGATGAGACGAACGGTGTAAAAACTCTTTTTCAGTTTTCTAAAGGGAAACGGACGGAAAAACATTTCTATGCTCAAATGTCCGATGATGATGTTCTGGAAGCGACTACCGCACCTCCGGGGGTAACTACGGGGGCTTTCGGTTCAGAGGTGTTTAGTGGCGGTTCAGGGTCAATTCCTGCATCATGGTCGGTAATTAACGATAAATTGCTGTTTTCCAATGGAGTTGACCAGCATCAAATATGTGCGGGGACTGATGACTATATTACAAAGCTGGTAGCTTACTCATCAGGCTCAGCTTTGCCGGAAATGCCGAGTATAGGCACCGATTATACTGCTGAAGTAAATGATTCCAATTCCTTAACGTATGCCTCTATCGGGGGTTTAGGAACGAATGCCGGTGATTGTTTTCTGATCAACAGTCAGATACAAGCAAACAAAATTAAAATAACTTTTAACGCTAATGTTAACGCTAATGCGTCAGTGATGACCGTCTATTATTGGAATGGAGCATGGACGACCGTTTCCGGGTTTACCGATGGGACAATCGGCACTGCTGGGAAAACATGCAGTCAGACAGGTTATGCCACATGGACGCAGCCGACCGATGCTTATCCTAAATATATGTATGGCTCGAATGGGTTCTGGTTAAAAATAACCTTCAGCGCGGCTTTATCGGCAACGGTACAAGTTACGACATGCACGTATGGGAGCGGGTTTACTCACATACAAAACATATGGGAGGGAGTATTGCAAGACGCAATTGAAGCGCAATATTACCACTCATCTGTATATTTCAGCTATGGGGCAAGCTCTGTTTCGATAGGGGGGATGACCTCTTCCGATTATGTTTATTTTAATGCAATAGACCCCATTGTGGCGGCCTATATAGACGTTGGCACTGCACCGAACACAACGGCATCAACAACGATAAATGCTTTCCAATATCTCGATGCGGCGGGGACATGGACAACGGTAGGCTCTTTTACAGAAGGGACTGTAGGATTAAGTCAATCCGGGTTTGTGAGTTTTGCCCGAATATCCGGCCAGAAACCAACGCAGTTTAACCAATTGAATTATGATTCCTACTGGTATCGTTTTACGGTAGATAAAACGTTGTCTGCCGACGTTAATATCGGGATACAGGTAATCCCATATTTTGACATAGCGGATTTTGGTGTGGGTGTTTGCAACGCCGTATGGAAAAACAGGGGGGTTTATGTGTTCGATCAAAACCCGTCTTATGTCTATATTTCGGCCACTGACAATCCACAAATATTATCCGGGCAGGATAGCGCCATTTACCAAATGGGAGATGGCCGGGCTAATAAGATAGTTGCTATGGGGAAGTTTTACAATGAATTGCTTTGCGTTCAGGAAGAAAGGGGAGAGGCGGGCGGCTGCATAACACTTTTGCAAGGTTCAACCCCGGCAAATTTGGGAAAGATTGTCTTGTCTAATTATTACGGGGGAATGAACTCGCAGTCCTTAGTTATTGTTGATGGTCTCCCCTACGGACAGAGTGACGACAGAGTAACAATGGCTTTTGTCCTGTCTAAACGCGGCCTTCTATATACAGACGGGAAAACAGTGCGAAGTGTCCCTAATTTTAATCAGGTGAAAAACTATTTTGATCAATCATCCAGCGATTGCATCAGGGCTGGCTATGAAAACAGCATGTATCTGAAATATGATTCCGCTTACAACGTCCTAAAAATCGGGCTTGTGACCGGATCGTCTGCCACTGCCTGTAATACATGGTTAGTTTACGATCTTGCTGACTTAACGTTCTCTGAAGATTCTTACGCTTACCCTATTGCTTGCATGACCGAGGTGGACGCTGGCAGCGGGAATATCAACATAATCCAGATGGGCGGCGGCACCGTGGACGGTTATATTTATGTCTTAAATAGCGGGTTGAATGATGTAGATAAGGCTATTGGCTCATATATAATACAAGAACTCAATGATTTTGGACGGATAACTCATAATAATGAGATTATTTACCGTACAAAGGCGCAAACCGGCAGCATAACAATCACACCTTATTACAATGGCCTCGTAAAGACGGCGCAAGCTAAAACGCTTTCTACTGCGGCTTTAAACTCGGGCGAATCAATCCGGCGGCACAGATTCCCGGTAAATTTTACCAGTGGTAATTTATCCGTAAAGATGGAGCATAACGAGGTAGGTAAATCATTGTATTTACTTGATTATGGATATCAGGTGGAGGAATACAGCCAGCAATGAGCACTGTAACGCTTTACCCAAATAGCGATAGTAGCCCCTTAAATCTGGTTCCCGTTGCGTCTGGCTCTCACTATGCTCGTATTGATGAAAGCTCTGCTTCTGATTCGGATTATGTTTACCGAAATGACACTGCCGGTTCTTACTATTATGACTGGTATGGTTTTGGCGACGGCTCCTATTCAGGGACAATACAGAGTATAATAGTTTATGCGAGGTGCTACGGGCAATCAAATTATACGCCGCCTGACGGATATGGTGTGATCCAATGTAAAATTTCAGGTACGGCGTATTCATTAGGGTCTGCTTTCAATATATCATCGGGCGCATCATATGCCTATTATAGCAGCGGTACAATTTCAGCAAATCCGGCGACGGGCGGCGCGTGGACATGGGCGACCATCAATGCAATGACCGTTGGACTAGGCTTAAAGACTGGCGTTTATGGCGGTTCCAGCAGGTGTTCACAACTCTATATGGTGGTTACTTATACATCGCCACCAACCATCAGCTCGTTTTCCGCGAGTCCGACAAGTATTTATCCCGGCGATTCTTCTCTTTTGTCATGGGGATCATCAGGAGCGACTTCGGCCTCTATCTCAAATATCGGTAGTGTCACTGTAAGCGGATCGACATACGTTTCGCCGTCGTCATCAACGACATACACATTAACGGTTTATAATTCCGGTGGAAGTGCTTCAGCCAGCGTCACTGTATATATCGCGGCTCCTGTTATTGTTTCGTTTTCCGCGAATCCAACAAGCATGGTATTAGGATCAGGTTCTTTGCTGTCATGGAACACAACAGGCGCAACCTCTGCCTCTATAAATCAAGGGATAGGGGCAGTCTCCGTGGATGGGACAACGACGGTCAACCCGGCTTCATCCACCACATATACATTGTACGCGACTAATGTTTCGGGAACGGTTACGGCGGGTGTCACAGTAACACTTCTTGCCCCCACTATTGATTCTCTTTCTGCCACGCCGGGAAATATAAAATTCGGCAGCAAATCTATCTTATCATGGACAACGACAGGGGCGGCATCAATAACTATAGATCAAGGCGTAGGGGCGGTTTCAGCAGATGGAACTAGAACAGTCCAGCCGGATGATACGGTGAAGTATACCTTAACCGTCAGCAATAATTCAGGAAACGCCACTGATGATGTGACCGTAACTGTAATACCTGCGGATAAAGTAAAAATTGAGGAAGATATCACCGCCGAGATTTCGCCCGACTATGGAAGATTGCCACAGATGAATTTTGGTAATCATTACTTAGAGTTATCCAGCGATTTAACCAACCATTATATCGAGTCATTGGGGTATGATTACCCGGCCGGTGACTTTAAACGCCCGTATCTGGCAAAAGATTATAACTCAATGGTTTATCTTCATAACGACACACCGGCAGAAAGATCGCCTAATTTGAGAGATGTTGCGGCGGGCAGGATAACCGGCAATACACCGGGCAGAGATGATATGTATTTTGATTTTTCTCAGCAATTAGCAAGCGTAGATAATTTCAATTCTTATGCTGGAGAAAATTATCGCTTAATGGGTAAAACATCCCCCAAAGCCACATATAGATTTTCCGGGTCGATAGAATCAATCAGCAGTGATGTAGGAACAAATATTTATAGCGGGTCTAACGCAGTGCTTACCGTCGTTTCTCCACAATATGCTGGCGATAAATATTCATGGTCGGGGGCTGTAAAAAACGGGTCTGGGGATTGGGGGAGGCTTAGCAGCAATACCGGGCTGTCTGTCACATATATTACCCCAACATTAACGGCTAATTACCGATATGTAACAATTTCCTTGATGGCAGGCGGAAAAACATTAGCCGAAATAGAATTTGTGGTCTGGTACAAGGGATAAGGAGAAATAGTATGTCAACTGGAACATGGAACTGGCAAGAGTGGGGGTCTACACCCAAAAAAGCATATTTGCGATATGCTTCCGCAATGAACTTAGGTGATTACAGAACGGTAAACGGTTCTTATTTGCCTAAGTCAAACTCTGTAACCACAAGCAATTTTAGCAATACTAACGCTGCCACTTCCACGGCAAACTCGATGCCAGTGTTGGAGATCCCCACTTATACTTCCACGGCAAAATATGTTGCGCCTGAATATACCGCCCCGGAAGAATATGCAGCCCCAGAGTATGATGAAGACAAAGTAGCGGTAACAGCCCAAAGAAAAGCAGCGGCGGGGTTGCGGGCGGCACGGCAAGCATTGCAGCAGACAGTCGGCGGGTACTATGAAAATCCGAACGTCAAGCGAATGACTTTAAGGGATGCTCTCGCCGGGTACGGGCAGAGTGTCGAAAATGTGCTTTCAGGAGCCGACACGTCCGCAAGAGAGGAATACAACACTGAATACGGCATTGAGTCTGATCAAGCAAAAACAAATTATAACACGTCCTTAGAGTCGAGCAAGATTAAATATGCCGGTGCCAGCGCAGAGGCAGAAAACAATTATAATGCCGCTCTTGATGCTGAAAAAGCAAATTATAACGCCACTGTATCGGCGATGACCACGCAATATCAAGCGCAATTGGCTAATTATATGGCTAAGTTATACGGCACGAATGCAACGAAATACGGAACCGAAACAAGTGATCTTGATAGCTCATCAAGTAGCAGTTCGTCGTCAAAAAAAGTGATTGGATCGTACGCAAATTATAATACCCCGACTTATGATCGAGACGGAAAACTTATTGGAACATAAACGGAGGCAATATGGGCTTACCTAAAACAGCGTATCCAAGTTACGGAATGCCGGACGAACCGATGATGTGGATAGATGACGAGGAAAACCAGAGGCAGACTATGCTAGACCAGATTGCGGCCCAGCCTATGCCGTCTGTTTCCGCGATTCCAACCGGGCAGCAACGAAACGAATATCTTGATGCCGCCGGGCGAAAGGCGCGGTCTATTTCCGAGGCTGGTGGTATGCCTTTTATCACCAATGTTCCCGGCCAACCGGCAAGCAATCAATTAGTCGAAATACCCACAAACGTAATGGGTGCGGATGCGAATAGAATAGCCGAGGCGCAAAAGATACCAGCCAAACCAACTGATCTGCAACTAAGCGTTTCCGGCAAATTGGACGAAATAAGAAAGAGCGTCATTAAAGACCTGTTCAAAGGTGCCGACCCGAACGACATTGACCCAACTTATGAAGGCAATAGAGAAGCGGAAACGTATATCCTGAAAAACAAAGGTCTTTTTGGGCAGGATACAATCACACCTGAGATAATGAAAGAGGCGCAGCGAATCGGCGTTCAGGCGTTTACCCAAAAATCCCAAGAGAAGCAGCAGTTATTAGGCCAGTTGCAAACATTCATGGGCATGGCCGAACGAGAAATAACAAAAGCAGAAACGCTTCGTTATACAGCAGATCAAGAACAGCAGCGATACGAGCGCAATCTTGCGGAAAAGAAAGCTGCTTCCGGCTATATCGAACCTTTAGCCGGTAACCTTCCAGCTCCGACAAAAGGCGGCACCCAGGATGCGGCAATTGCCGACTTGCCTACGGGGCAGCAAAATGTTGTTAAAAAGCTGGTCAATTATGAAATCCCATTGCCTTCCGGAATGGCATTGCGAACACCTTATTGGCAGGGCATACTTGAAAGAGCGGCAAGTTATGACCCCACGTTTGATGCTTCACAATATAATGTGCGAATGTCTTTAAAGCGTGATTTTAATTCTGGGAAAGCAGCACTTAACAAACGGTCAATAAATACTGTTATCGGTCATTTGGAAGATTTAGACAAAAAAACAAAGGCACTAGATAATTTTAATTTTACTCCGTGGAATTATTTGGAAAATAAACGGATAACAGCGTTAGGTGATCCTCGCGTAGTTGGTTATAAAAATGCTGCAATAGCAGTACAGAATGAACTTGCCACTTTATTCAAAGGTGTCAGCGGAACAGACCAAGAAATCAAACAATGGCGAGAAACTATGTCTGAAAATCAATCACCACAACAGTTAAAGGAAACAATAGACACGGCTCTTAAACTTGTAGGCTCTCGAATGGCGGCATTACAACAACAATATGAAGATGGGATGGGTAAGCCGAAAGATTTTAAATTTCTATCACCAAAGTCTGAAAAAATATTAACAAAATTAGGAGTCGATTTATCTGATTTTGATAGAACAACACAAAAGACGGCAGGGATACCTTCAAGGGATGAATATTTTGCTGCAATGCAGAAGGCCAATCCGGGGGCAAGCGCCGCTGAAATCAACGAATATCTGAATAAAAAAGGGGTGCGATAATGCCGTTGATTGACCCATATGAACAGAGTGCCAAGTTAATTGACCCGTTTGAAGTTCCTGCACAGCAAAATAATACGCTTGTATCTGTTGCTCAACCCAAAGAGGAAAGTTTCTGGGGTGATCTTAAAAACGCTGGCAGTGAGTTTGTTGAAGGCATATCAAAGTCAAAACCTTCGGCAGTCCGTGCCTTTAGTCCTACTATTGGGGCGGTTTTGAACGTGACCGGGCAGGCTGGAAATCTTGTAACTGGTGTTGTGGGCGCTGGATTAAGGGGTGCTTATAGGGCATTACCTAAAACGGCTCAGGAAGGCGTTTCTTCGGTCGGTAAGATGATCGCTGACAATCCTATAGTTGACCTTGCAAAAACGGCCTACGGGCAAATTCCAGAGGATGTAAGGAATGATTTGGGGAATGTGGCGGGTTTATCTGTTGTTGCCCCAGTGGCGGGCGGAATGGTTAAGACTTTACCTCTTGCGAAAAAGACTTTGGTGAATGCAGGAGAAAAAACAGGGGTAAACGATGCTTTATCTTCGGTTCGTCAATTAATTGCTCCTTTACCGACTAAAGATGAGGCATTAGGTCAGATATTACAGGGAGGAACAAAAGATATTGCCAGAGGAGAAAAGGCCTTGTCAGCTACTAACCTTAATGGTGTTAAAACATATGGTGATTTGGCGACTAGACTTGAAAAAGTAATCCCCGAATATGTTGCAAAGGTAGATGATGAGCTCTTAAAAGACAGGGGTATTTATAAGCTTGATGATTTAAAGACACAACAAATGACAAAGCCGGTTGCCGATGCTACCGGGAATATTGTCATCAAAAGTCAATCGGTGCAAGTCAACCATGTTGAAAATGCTCTTAATCAACTTTCAGAATTGTATAATAAAATCGGTGAACCAGCACTGGCAAAAGATGCCGAAAACATCCTTGAGAAAGCCAAAATAACCGGATTATCAAAAAAAGAGGTCAATGACATTGCCCGGCAATATAACGCTGAATTTGGTAGTAAGGCGTTCAGTAAGGGGGCAAATCGAGAGCCGTTGACCAGCGTGAATGCTCAAGCTTTTGAAAATACACGGTCAGGGTTAAAAGAAGTGTCTCGCAGGGGATTAAGTAGCGAAGCTCAAGAATTAGATCAAACATTATCAAGCATTTACAATACTAAGCATTTAATAGATAAAAATGTTGAAGCTGTTAATAGGTTGCGTCAAAAGGTAGATCAACGAGGTTTAGGAGTAAAAGTTGGGCGAGGCCTTTGGACTGCTCTTGATGCGGCAACTATGGGCGTAATCCGTGGGGCAGCAATGAAAATGTTGCCTCGAAATGTAGGATTAAAGACAAAGAATTGGCTTGATATTGAGGATTCGTTAAGACGTAATTTAGATATTATTAATCGCCTACATTAACTAGCGATAAAAATATAAACATTTCTTTTTCAAGGGATGTATAGTCAAGAATAGGAGAGAAAATATGAAAAATAAAATTGCCATTTTTTTATTGATGCTTGCTTTAATATTACCATCTATATGTTTCGGAGCGGGGTCATGCACGCAAACATATAACCAATTCCCTAATGGTAATGTCACTGTTAAATTTACGTGTACTGGTGATGGTGCCGGTGGTACGGTTGGCACTATACCTACACAGACAATTACAGGCACGGCGGGAAGTTTAATTAAAGGATTATATCTTTATCAAGTAATTTCTTACCCGACTCCCGGTGGCACAGCTCCCGATGCGGCAGATGTTACGGTAAATCAAGATGGTCAAGATTTACTCGGTACCAAAGGAGTTAATTTAATTCATGCAACGCTTACCTATGACGTTTTCCCGTATAGCGTATTTATGTCGAAAGATCGGTTGCCAATGATAACAGGCGTGGTCACCTATGCCGTCGCAAACCAGGCAACAGCTAGTGCTAATTGGACAACAGAATTGCAGTTTGGGAGGTAATTAATGAAAAAGATTTTACTCGCATTATTACTTTTAGTACTTACAACGGTAAACGCTTATACTATTCCGCCAATGCCGGGGGGTAGTGTTACCGGCGCAACGATCAACGACTCTGCTGGTAATGGCGATAACACAGTAACTTGGTCGGCTGATAAAGTCTACGACCAGCTTACCCTTAAACTTGGCGTGAGTGATAAAGCCGCAGATGCCGACAAACTGGACAATCACGACTCTACTTATTTTCAAGTTGATCTTGGCCTTGTCAAAGGAACCATGACTGATGGAAAATATTGTACCTATACAGCATCTGGAACGGTTTTAAACTGTAATTCAGATGGTGGAACAGGAGCAATGGCAACAGACACTTTGTGGGATGCTGCTGGTGATCTTGCTTATGGCACTGGAAGTAATACAGGTGGGAGATTAGCAATCGGCACAGCCTACCAAGTATTGCATACCAATAGTGGCGCGACCGCACCGGCGTGGACTTCCACCTTAGGCGCGACTGCAACACGTTTGACTATGGGGTACTTCACCAATCTGGAAATAACCAACTCCCCCACGGTCAATGGAACTGCATTATCAGCTTTATATCAGCCACTTGATTCCACCTTAACTGGGCTGGCTGGTATTGCAATAACAGTTGATGGGAATAATGTAACTTTCCCTGGTGGAATCATTACCACGGCGGCAGACACCAATCGAGTGGCTTTGATGTTGAGTAACACGACATACTCACCGACTGCTGGAACAAATGGCTGGACTATTATAGCGAATAAATTTTATTTAATCGAAAATGGAGCACTGGTCACACCTCAGACCGTAAAAACAGAAAAGCTTGCTGTTTTCTCGATTCCTGGCGATACGGCAGACGATGAAGTTATAAATTCCTTCCAACCCACAGCAGGAACGATTACTGGATGGAACATTGAAACATCAGGTGCAAGTTGCAGTGCGGTAATTGATATTCAATACGGCGTCAGAACGACCCGGACTTTTGCGACTATTGCGGGTAGTGAAATCCCTACTTTATCATCTGCCGCTGAAGCTTTTGACGATGCCCTCACAACCTGGACAACAGCCGTGGCTGCAAATTCTTATATTCGTGCAAAAGTGACTTCACTGACTGATTGCACAAAACCAGTTATCGTAACTATTAACGGGACGAGGTAAATTATGAAAAAAATACTTCAATCAATAATTATCGGATGGTTAATCGCGTTCATTACTGTTTCGCCCTCGTTTGCCGTCACCTATTATTATAAGTCCGCAGGGGTTAACACGAATTGGTCGAATGCGGCAAATTGGTGTGATGCTACGAATGGCGGAGGAACATGTGGGGCTTCGGCACCAACGGCATCAATAAATGCTGTGCTAGACTCCAACTCTGGCGATGTAAATATAGATACGACTGCTTGTGCGGCACAGACATTAGTTGCGACAGGATATACAGGAGTCCTTACGTTTACGGCGACAAAAATACTGGCGGTATCAGGTAATGTAACCTTTGACGCCGGGATGACACTAACGGGGACGGGGCAACTAAGACTGAGCGCAGCCGGAACAATTAAATCCGCTGGTTTGAAGTTTCCAGGGACACTTTATCTAAATACGTCAAACGCGATAACGCTTGACGGGGATTTATCCACAGTAAATATAAGGGGATCAAACATATCCGCTGTGTTTACCGGGCCTTACGATATTAAATGTGATAATCTGTATCTAATATACGGTTTAACATTAGTACACGGGCAAACATTGACAGTGACGACAAGTATGACTGTCAATGAAACGGCATCGATTGGCGAGATTAAATCCGACACTGCTTCGTCATCTGCTTACTTAGTTTATGAAGGGACGACAACAGATTGCGTAATTGCTGGTGCTAGATTTACTGACATTGATGCTTCAGATTCCGCCCAAGCTCTTGATAATTGGTACGGTAAAGCATTACTCAGAACTGCAAATATATACAACGTCACTTCTGCCAGCATACCCGTCGTAGCGGATGTAAAAAGCGGAGTAGAATATGGCGGAGTTGACGATACAAGCGCGAATAAACGCACCGGAACATATGATGGCGGCGGAGGAAGCACGCCATATACTTACTAACTACGACAACTGGGAGTCTAATTTATGAAAAAATTCTCGGTAGCTTTACTGGCCATCCTATTGTTAATTCCTACTTATGTACGAGCTGCGTGTCAGGCCGATGGTGCAAACTGGACTTGCACGACCGTAACGTGTCCGACTAACACAGAAGTGCAAAGTTGCATAAACTCGGCAGATAGCGGAGACACAATCACATTTGCAGCGGGGGAATATGCGTGGGCTGGCGCAGTAACCATTCCAGAAGCAAAAACGATAATTTTGAAGGGTGCAGGATCTAACGCCGATACAGGTACTAAGATAACAAGGGCCGGAGCAGCCATAGTCAATAATTCTTCAAATAGTAGTGTGTCTGGTTTCAGATTTATTCTTACCGGCTCCGGTGGGACAATCGTTGAAATGCGTAATATAGGGTGGAAAGTATATGATAATTATTTTGATAATCAATCAGGGGTAAGCTCTGAATGTGTCATGTCCTCAGGTACTAATCTTACCATGATGCCCGAAGGTGTTATATATCGAAATACATTCAATGAGTGCCGGTATCAGTCTAACGGCATGGGTACATTTGCGAAGATGAATGATTTTTGGGCAGTTGCAAATGAATTTGGTACAGAACATGCGGTGTATGTGGAAGACAATATTATTACCAGAACTTCCGGTTATGCCGTTGATGGGAATACTGGTGGTAAATATGTTCTCCGATACAATACTATAACCGGAGTCATACCTGCTAATCACAGCGTACAGTCAACAGCTACACGGGCTTCACGGTCACAGGAAATTTACGGAAACGCAATCTCATGTAATGGTTATGATACCTTTGATCTAAGGGGCGGAACTGGCTTCCTGTTTTACAACAGGCTCACGAGCACACGAGAATCAAATGGCATTAAGTTTGACAACGTCCGTTCTGGTGCCGGGCTGTGTGGCTCTGGAAACTGTAACGTCGGTGATGATCCGACATACGCTGGACTCTGCAACGGGTCGTCACTTTGGGATGGAAATCAGGCGGTAACTGCTTCAGCTTGGGGAGGAACAGGCACCATCGGGGCAGGAACGGTCACAACAGCAAATCTGGCAGGAATTCTGCTTACTGACAGTTCACAGGCATGGCCTACTCCGAACGGGTTTATTAAAACTGATGTTGCGTGGACTGGCGCGAAAACAGGAACGCATACAGGGGCAGATTCATCAACAACATTGACCAAAGCAAGCGGGACGAACTGGTCTACCGGCTATGCAATGGAAGGACTATATGTAAGGAATACAACCGACGGAAGCGAATGTTTTGTTACGAGTTTTACGGCAACCACTCAGGTATGCGCAGGATTAACAGGAGGCTCGGATAATACATGGCATGAAGGTGATGGATTCGCAATTACGGAAGGAATCACAGTTTACAATACTTCGGCATGTACTACCCCAGGGAATCTATCAACATGCGCGAAGGGTATTATCTATGCTAATAATGGCACGACCATAAACCACTCGGTTTTAACAGGAGGCTCACGACAGACTTGGGAAGAAGGAGATACTTATAAAATCACAGATGGATATCCTTGCAGGGATCAGATTGGAAGGGGAGCGGATTCAGATACATTTGACCTCGTGGATTTTGCTGCAACTACCAGCGAACCAACATACCTTTGGGCGAACTTGAAATCTACTGGTGCGCTGCTTCCAGTTTACATTGGTAATTATACAACAAACTGGATTCAGAATAATAGGGATTATTTCGATTACACAGAATCATTTAACGGTACAGGTGGCGTTGGTTGCGGAACATTAGAGGATAGGAATAATATAACTCCAACAGTGGCCGGTGTTGGTTTCTGGGTAACAACACAAGGGAATTGCTCGTCACTAATCGGATATGTTGGAGCCACAGCAGATCGAACCAGTGCTGAAACAAAAATAGAAGGCACGCTTTATAAATGGGACGGCGATTCATGGGAGCCTTATTATACTCCCTACACCTATCCCCACCCTTTACGTCTGCAAGCCTTCACCGGCAACGCATGTATCGGCTGCGGCGGATATTATAGATAGGAGGTCACATGATTAAAAGAATTTTCCTGGCAATATTATTTTTATTGATCACCTGTAACGGTTGGGCTGGAACACAGATAATTTCTAAATTTCTCGACCATAGAGGCGGAATGGCTATTGTGTTCTTCAATAAATTCAATTATGGTGGTTCGGCAGCGACAACAGGAACTATTTATAATGGCGCAATAGGGACAGGTACATATTAAAATTCGATTTAAAGGAGAAGAAATGTTTGATCTTAACACCGGATTACTGACGCTTAATTTAGTTCTTCTGGGATGGGTAAAACTCGATCAAATATCTCTATGGAAAAGGGTTAACTCCCATAAACATAAAGCTAATTGCGAAAGAAAATGTGAAATTGAAATTGATGGCGTGCTGATTGGAGAAAAGTAATGTCACTCGAAGAAAAATTAATGAGCCATGAAGGATTTAAACTTAAAAAATATCCCGATTCTAAGTGTGTTATGACTATCTATGTCGGTCATAAATGCCTACCTGGAGAGGTCTATGCCGGCACCAAAGAGGACGCTTTGAAATATCTCAGGAAAGACATTGCGATTGCGAAGAAAGATTTGGCTATCATGTTCCCGGATTATAAAAACTTCTCGCAAAATCGGCAGGGGGCCTTGATCGAAGTCCTTTTTAACATGGGCCGGACAACCATCACGCATTCGTTCCCGCATTTCGTCCATGCCGTGAATACCAAACAGTGGAATGCCGCCGGGGATGAGCTGCAATATGCTGATGGTCGAACAAAGAAAGCATTGTCGAAGTGGTATAAAGATGTGAAATCGAACAGGGCAGAAGACATACTCGAGAGAATAAGGGGGGGTTAATTATGAATTCATGGAACCTATACTTATGGGGAGTGTATTTGAACTGGACGAGATCCATTCAAAACGATTTCCGGAAATGGGTAGTTGTTGCCTGTCCGGGCCGGATGTTCCCGGTGGACGTGATTATGAAAGGGAGCGGTAATTAAAATATATAGGAGGGAATTATGACACAGATACCTTTCCCAATAAAACTTGAGATCATTCCCGGAAGTAGGGGGCGTTTTAATCGTCTTTATGAAAATTGGCCCTTTTATTCTGATGTTCTTGGATGCTGGTCAATGGCACCGGCGGGCTTTGTCTGGGATCTGGAAAGCATACTTTCCTACAAAGGAGAAAATCCAATGGCTGGGACTGGACATGATCTTGTTTGCCGGTCTGATTTTTTCCCGAAAATTGACAAAATAACCGCGGCAATGGTTTATGCTGAATTAGCCGCTTTTGAGGATGCCCAGAGCGAAAAACAAGAGAACGAAACAGGGTTATGGAAATTATGGCAAATATTCCACGACTTCATAACACGCAGGGTAAAACGAAACGTGGTTATTGTCGCACCTGGATATTTTCAGAAACACAAAATAATGGCAACTTATGAGGAAATGGCTGGATTATGATTGGCAGTAATAATTTTCTTTTGGATTTAGTGGGGAAGAACTGGATGGCCCTGATAATTTTATATACGATGGTCAGAACCATCTTCCCCAACGTGAAAGTAATAATTGCAATAGGGGACGCCTTTGCAAATCTATTCCCTCAGTTCAAAAAGAAGGAATAAATGTAAACATTAACGGTCGCAGATGTAAAGGTTATCGCGAATAGATGTAAAGGTTAGGCAGGGTGTAAACTAATACCTGCCTTTTTTTATGTCCTCTATCGCATTCCGGCCCTGCTCAAGTCGGGATAGGAGTTCTGCTATTTCTGTCTGAAAACTTTGTTTATCATGTATTAAAAATACAACCTTTCCCACCAGTTCTTCATCGCTCATTTTCTTTATTTCGGTCATACGGCCAACATTAAAATTGCCAATACGATAAATACATTTTTCATTTCATGCCACTCCTTCTTTCATGTGGGTATTTTTGGGGGTATGATAAAGGAAATTTAAATAAAAATCAACAAAAATAATTAGGTAAAGGCCATAATCGGACATGGGCGAGGTACAAGTGTTTGATACCATTACGTTTCATAATGTGCATAAATATATGTAAAATCATTATCTTTCCTCTTGCGGTTTGTCCCAAGCGGTGCTATATTAATCGTCAAGAAACGGGTATAAATTGGGTAGATTTGGGGGTATATTATGTCACTAAATGATTTGAAAGTAAAAAATGCAAAGGCCAAAGACAAGCCTTACAAGATTACCGATGGTGACGGCCTGTATCTGCAAGTCACGCCGCCCGGTGGCAAGTTATGGCGTTTCCGGTATCGCTTTGAAAGGAAAGAAAAACTGCTGGCCTTCGGGAAATATCCGGATGTCACTTTATTGGATGCCCGAAAGCTGCGGGATGATGCCAGAAGGGAACTGGCGCAAGGCGTTGACCCTTCTGTAATCCGCCAGGATAAAAAAAAAGATGCTGAGACTTTTGAGCTGGTTGCTAGAGAGTGGTTTAAAAAATTCTCTTCCGGATGGGTAGAATCTTATTCCAGCAAACTAATCGGACGGCTTGAGCATCATGTCTTTCCGTACATTGGCAACAATCTGATCTGTAGTATAAAGGCACCGGAATTGCTTGCCACGTTGCGCCGCATTGAAGCAAACGCCACAACCTATACCGCTCACAGGGTAAGAGCTATTTGTGGGCAAATCTTCCGTTATGGCGTTGCAACCGGCAGGTGTGAACGTGACCCCTCGGCTGATCTGATAGGCGCCCTGCCCCCGGTGAAGGCGGTTCATAGGGCGGCCATTACTGAACCAGAGAAAGCGGCTGAGCTGCTACGCCGGATTGACGACTATACGGGAACATACGTGGTGAAATGCGCTCTGCAAATTGCGCCGCTTGTTTTCGTTCGCCCCGGTGAACTCCGGCACGCTGAATGGTCGGAGATTGATTTAGAAAAAGCAGAATGGAGTATAGCCGGAAGTAAAATGAAAATGGGGGAAGATCACCTTGTCCCGCTGTCAAGTCAGGTTGTTGAAATTCTCACGGAACTGAAAAAGCTGACAGGGGAGGGGCGGTTTGTTTTCCGCACGCAAATAGCCCCCGGCGGCTGTATCGGTGAGGGAACGCTGGTCACAGCATTGCGTGCATTGGGTTATGATAAAACCGAAATGACCACCCATGGCTTCCGTGCCATGGCGCGAACTATTCTTGATGAGGTTTTGCAGGTGAGGCCAGACTTAATTGAACACCAGCTGGCCCACGCTGTCAAAGACCCGAATGGGAGGGCGTACAATCGGACAAAATTCCTCGAACAGCGTAGAGCCATGATGCAGACGTGGGCTGACTATCTAGACGGGTTAAAAGAAGGGGCGAAGGTGCTGGCGTTTAGGAAAGTGGAGAATTAATCATCCTCTATTTTATTCTGGAACACATCAACATAGTGATCTTGCTCGTAACTGTAATGAACTCTTTTTTCATCCCTCACAGCCACTGTATATCCAGCGAATACTAATATAGAGACTATGGCCGCCTGATCTTCATGTGAATTTATTTTTAAAGTTACTAACAATTCTTTATTCATCATTCTCCCTCCTGAAATTTATCAACCAGCTTTTGGATATCCGATTTGCGCCATGCCGTTGTTCGTGCGCCTAAATGATGTACAGGCTGCGGGTATTCTTTTTTCTTAACCTTACGCCACCATGTCGTTTTTGAAACTGGTATAATGGCAGGGATAGCCGGGACTGTGACTAGCCTTGGGCCTGTCTTAAATTTCCGCATAACCTTTCGCTCCGGCTGTCCGATAATATGATTAATTCTTAAAAATCCGTCCATTTATTTTCTTTCCTCTTTTTCAGCGGTCAACATTTTAAAACCCTTTAAGGCTTCTCTTTTAGAACGATTTTGTTAATAGCGATTGCCAGCATGTTCTGCATCCAGTTCGCCGCCTTTTTATTTGGCGGTTTATAGTCAATACTAAACTCTTGACCGTCAGCAAAGAACCGAATATGATATTCCTGTTTTCCGTGCCCACCGATAAATTTAACTACTCGCGTGTACCGCTTTTTAATTTCCCTGTCTGATTTAGTCATTCATTTCCCCTCAACCGCGGTACGGATTGCCTCTCTAAAGTTGTTAAGCATATTTATCATTTCTTCGATATTTAATTCATAATCTTCCGGTCTTGCCCATTCAACAAACACTTTATAAATGGGCTTCATTCTCTCCCACAGGGCGGCAAGTTCGGCTTCGGCTTTCTTTAATTTTATTATTTCATTAATGATATAATTATCTTTTACATATTTTGATACCTGCTCTCCCTTTAATGCCCTGCCAATTTCACCGGAAATTGAGTTAATACTATCAATGCAACTGTCCTTCTCCGCGATAGCTGCACGAAGGGTGCATAGTCGTCATAAGAAACGTAATCTCCATCGTTATTTTCATTCATGCTATACAACGGGCTATCATATCTTTTTATTTCTTCGCTCATTTCCCAATCACACCTCTCTTTCCTTAATTGCCATCGCCTCGTCTATCGCCGCACGCATACTGTGGACATTACGCAACACGCATTCTTTGGGTAGCACGACATTACCAACGTGGTTATTTACATCACCCAACCAATCTAACCTGATTTTGTCCTTTTCCAACTCCTCGAGTCGGGAGAGAAGCTCTACCTCATGTGGCGTAGTTGAAAACTCTTCTCTCCCTGCATCCACATCCTCAACTGTCTGAGCTTTTATTGCCGATATTAATAAATTAGCTGCTCTATTTTTTAAATCCATAATCCTCTCTCTCCCTAAATCACTCAATTCCACCTTCCTCAAGATGGGATTGCGGTTTGGTTATCTCTACCCCATTGCGAAGCCATGTCTGTTTGTTGCTCATTAATTGTATGCTTATACTTCGTCTTGTGCTTTTCTGGCGGTTCTGGTTTCGGCTCAAGGTCAAAACCAAGATCATAATTGACAACAATCCCCTGGCTGGATGGAACAAGATTTATCACGATGGACAACTTTATCCCGTCCGATATATTCTTATAAGCAAAAGCAATCTTTTCCTTGTCCTCCAAAAGAAGTTTCTCAATATCTCCTGCTATTACCTGCAAAAACGTATCTGTTATTCCCTGCATAATTTCTCCTTTGGAATTTATTGTTATTCCTTAAAATGGAACTGGTATAATCGGTTCCTCAAAAATGTGATCGGGAACCGGCTTGACCACTCCGACAAGTTTATAAACATAAATATTATCGCCGGTGGTTTTCATTAACCTTACCGCCTCACTCTTCGCCTGATCTAAAAAAGCATGGCGTACATAATCATATTGCCTATTCGGATTGACGTTGATAAAATGTTCTTCCATGGTTCTCCTTTCTTAACACCATCCGAATTTTTTAGTTATACGGTAAAATTTATTGGAAAGCTTTTCCATATAAGCATCATTTTCTTCATACTGCTTATTTGTCCAATCATTATAATTTCCTGGCAGAGCAGGTTTTTTTGGCAATGCCCCGCCGAATGTTTTAATAACTATTTCCTCAACACATAGCCCATCGGCACTTAACAATCCTTCCCGGCCACCACTGTCAATATCCGTGTCCCGATATGGCTCCATTAATATCGACAATATTTCTTGATCCAGCTTTCCAGTGTTATACGTTTGTACTACTGTTTGTTCAAAAATCTCATATCCTTTATTCCATCCCATGTTATTTCTCCTTTCTATTTCCAAATCGGGCAACCGGGCCTATGATGTCGCCTTGAATCCTCATGCCGGTATCGCTTTCATCATAATGTCAAACTTCTCTTTACTCTCGATCACACCACAAATTTCCTCATATTTGTCTTTTGGTATCTTCTTGGAAGAGTCGATGCCGTAATAGTGCATGAGGAAAAGCTTAACCTGATCGAGAGGCAATTCTGACTTATTGGATATGGCAAAAAACCTCTTCCCTTGAGCCTCGGAAATATAGACAGAAGGGGCGGTGGAATTTGTCACGTTGCCAGTAGCGGGGTTTTCTTGTGGAGTCGGGGTAGATGGTAATGGTGCCTTTTCTTCTGGCTTGATTCCGCCAGCCGCCCATTGTGCTATTAACTGTCCACTTTCCTCTGATAGCAATTTACCGGCAGGGAACATAATCTTGTGCTGTTCTTGTAATTTAATCGGCTGTGGGATACCCGGTTTATCGGCAGTCAATAAAAACGATACGGTTAATTCAAACGGTAATTCCTTTGAACATATGGGTTGCCATCCGATAGGAACGATCTGAGTTTTTCCCTTCTCATCTTTTTCCATTTTGACTTTTTCCTCTGCCCTGAAACAGAGAATTAAGTGAGCATTTATTTGTAACCACCGCTGGACCATTTGCTTATGCGCCATTTTAGGCTTTATCCATGCGGCCATTTTGCAGTTATCGCGCTTTCTATAATCCTCTCCGGCCATGCGTGTCAATTCTTCCTCTTGCCAATCAAGTATTCCGCCTTCACCCGCCCATTCATGGCTTGCAGAATCAACAACAATCGCCTTATATCCCTTCTGTGCCGCTGCTTTTATTGCATCGGCATAGTGATCTGGCCGGAATGGTGGGTTAAGCTCACAATGGTCAAAATCGAACATTTCAGCATAATGTAAAGCCCTACGTGATTCCGTGTCGATTAGAGCAAATCTGTTCCCCTTGCCGACTATGCCTGACGCTAAACGCATTGCTGACATTGTTTTACCTGATCCGCTTGATCCTACAAGTCCTATTAAAAGTCCTACCTGTTCACGTTTTGCTTGTTTAAACTCGTACACTTTGCCCCCCCTGCTAAAATAATACTGCGTTTCATTTCCCAGCTTGCCAATGACCAAGGCTTCGGCTCGACTGTGCATAATTCTATCGAGTAAGCAGGCCATATGCCGATTTTAAGACACTTCCGCCATATGCTGATACCCATATCAACTTTATTCTCCCCCATTTCCCTAAACTGCATATCCAAGTCAATAAATGAACAAAGATAAGGAGCTTCGACTTCTTGCACCATAAAGTAAAAATCCGGCTCAGTACCGTTAATCGCATGTACTCCACGACGATATAGTGCATCCTGAATATCGAGTCCGGTATGGTCTATGATACTGATATAGTTTTCGGGGTCTGCCGATTTGCCAGTTGTTTTATAATCCAGCATTATCTTTTTGTCCTTGCTTATCCAATCAGGACGTATTTTAAACCACGTTCCGTTTTCTTCCCAGATGTACGTCAATTCGGATTCGCCATCGGTTATTTTTAGGTTCAACTCCTGCCCATATGCCTTATATGTTGCAAGACTTTCGTGCGCCACTTTGACCATTTCCGTGACATCACGAAATTGGTGTGCCAGCAATGGTATTTTGCCTAAATCCCTTGCCGCTTGTTTTGCTTCCTGCGCTTCTTTCTTTTTCCAGTCAGCATAATCAAAAACCATAACTGCATTTTCACCGCCCAAAAAGTAATCATGCGCCGCCGAACCGATGTCAAACTGCGTCTTTTCATCCTTCTTGTGGCCGGGATTCAAACGAGGGTGTCCATAATATGCCTTCCGTGGGCATTCATTGACCAATGCCTTAATGGTTGACCGTGATAGCGAAGGCTTAATGCACAAATAATCAGCAAGGTATTCGGCAAATGGTATTTTGTATATCCCTGGTTCCATACTCACTCTTCCCCCGTTATGAATAATACCTAGACATTTTCTTTAATATTTCGATTTCTTTTTTTAAACTTTCGTTTTCCGCTACTAATTCTTCCGGCATTTCCTTCATTATATCATCCCGGAATTGGGTAAATATACCTTTTCTAATCTCGTTAAAATCATATTCACCCTGTATTTTCTTATTCCCCCAATTGCGGAAACCGGCAAGAAGCTGATTACGAAAATTAGCCCAGGAATCGGATTCAATGTAAGGCACTATATCTGTGTATAACTTACGAATGGCATCTTTCGCCACGCCTTCTAGTTTCTGCTTAAAATCCTCGACCAACTCAACAGCTTCTTTTTGTGCCTCTTCTGATAATGTAGGAAACAATGGATATTTGTCTGGCATAGCCCTCACTCCTCCCCCTTTTAATTGTCTAAATTCCAAATATCATTTTATATGGATCTGCTAATTCATACACTGGATCATCTAATTTTTGTGATTTCTTCGCGCAGTATTCACACGGCTTAACCTTGATAGCTCCGTATTTTCCTTCGTATATCGTAACCAGTGATCCGCATTCATCACAATAGGCAGGTGTGTTTAATAGGGATCTTCTTTCGTCCGCGCTCACGCCCTCCCCCTGTTGATAATCATTCCTTTAAAACATAACTCAACCCATAGTTCTCTTATGTGCGCATGCTGTACATCGTTCCTTTCGTACCACCCCGCCTTTTGTAAGGCTTCAACAAATTCATCGAAGGTCATAGCATTCTTTTCCTTTTTACCGGAGGCGGTCACTCCACAGCTTTTATATTCCCCAACATAGCGCACCGCTTCACAACCGCCTCCGTGTTTATTGTTTCTCCCGGCACCCAGCTACATATTCCAGCGCCGAACCGCGTGTAGAAACTCCGTGCTGGATACCGGGATGTTATTTATTCCATATTATTAACGAACCATCTTAAAAACTCCCTTTGCTGTTCATGATCGAGGTCTATGTTGTCTTTATCTTCCCCAAAATCGAAAATAAACCCTTCATGAGTGATCCCATATCCGTCAGTGACGGTAAACTCAACCTGGTCTTCGCCTTTAAATATTTTCATAATTCCTTTATTTGCCAGTTCGTTCTTACCCTCGGAACTGGCGGCGAGGGCTTCTTTAAGGAGACTACGAAAGGAGGCCGGGAATATATTTTATAATAAGTGCTGTGTTCATTCGTCCTCTCTCCAAATGTCCAGTAGGGCCTCAATCGCTACCTTTAAGCAATAAACCGTGGCGCCTATCGCTATTGTGGCTCCAATGATGGTTTCAAGCATTATTTCGTCTCCGTTGCTGCGATTACTCTATCTAGGTGCGTAACTGTGGGGCTTGGCTGGTCTATGATATTGGCTAAGACTTGCCTGGCTAACCTGACTGCTGCCAGTAGTTCCGCATTCTGTGATTTCAGGCGGTCGTGATTATTCCATGCTTCAACGATTGCCGTAGCTCGCTCATTGCTGTTTGCCTCCGCAACAAGTTTGCCGGTGTCTGCATCCAAAATTTCATTGTCTTTAGTGATCAACATAATTCCCTCCTCCTGGGCGGGCACCTCCAATCACCCGCCCTTGCCATTACTTATTCTACCTGTCCGCTGCTTAATTTAAACGAGTGGCTAAGCATAACCACTTTTTGGCTCAAGGCCAGTTTTTCAGACCCTATCGAAGCCTGTAATAAAGGTGTTTCTGTCGGGTGGCGGTTCTGTTCTGCGTAGGCACTTATTGCTATTCCTCCTTGTAAATTATTGTTAATCGAGACTGAGTAATTTAACGCTACTTCACAGGGCTTGCACCTCCTACGAAATGTATTTTGTTGCTTGCTAAATATGGTAGGGCAGGGTCGGAATTCCACCGCATTTCTTACGTTTCATCCGTTGCTAGAGCCTATAACTGTCTACCCATATTTTTTGTAGAACGCGGCACCTTATATGGACTCACACGGATTCTCACCGGCTAACGTCCGCGTAGGATGCTGAGTCATCATGCTCTAAACCATAACTCAATGCCGCGTTCTATTTTGGTGGCCGTGGCCGGATTTGATACCGGCAACAGTTTCCTTTATAGTTTAGAGCCTTGGCCATTTCGGGCTAACTTTACTGTAAAGTGTACATTTGATTTTATAGCTTGCTCAAGGCAAGCACATTAATCGGGGAGATTTGCACTCTATTTTAGAATCACACCCGATGCGTCTTTACTCTTCCGCCACACGTCCCATTTTTTATTGGTGGGCAGGGGAAGATTTGAACTTCCGAGTATCCATTGATACCGGCAGATTTACAGTCTGCTGCCTTTAACCACTCGGCCACCCGCCCATATTTCAAAGATCATAGTGTAATTATTCTGCGACAACAAACTTTCCGTCTTTTAATTGATAAAAAGTGCCTGCTTTGATCTTTTTGTTATCGACAGGCTTTACATGCACTTTTATTAAATTGTATTCATCGTCGAACTCTGCCAATGCGAGAACTGCCCCGATTTTCCCGCGTACTTTTGCGTCAACTCCGCAACCATAGACAACGCTAAATTCGCCACCTGTCAGGGCCGATCTATCGCCTAATAACTTTGTTCTTTCCCACTCTGGCCTCCTCATAAACATTGTTTTTCTTCTCTTTTCGCGGCTCGACTTCAACGCTCAAGCACGGCTTAAGCTCCGTTAGCTGGTGAAAAGAGTCCTTCCCTG
>Ga0172381_10000514_pt1 | contig 46603 bp, 68 predicted proteins | sample Leawel6488metaG_FD_119754 | JGI IMG/M metagenome (GOLD analysis project Ga0172381, IMG submission 119754) | Leachate microbial communities from a municipal landfill in Southern Ontario, Canada - Leachate well 64-88 metaG | ecosystem: Engineered > Solid waste > Landfill > Unclassified | place... | reverse complement strand
GAGTGCCTTTAGTTCTGCGTTGGAATAGATAGACAAGTCGCCTCCGACTGATTTGAGCGAGTCTGCCTTTAGTTCGGCCTTGGAATAGATAGACAAGTCGCCTCCGACTGATTTGAGTGCCTTAAGTTCTGCGTTGGAATAGATAGACAAGTCGCCTCCGACTGATTTGAGTGCCTTTAGTTCTGCGTTGGAATAGATAGACAAGTAGCCTGTAATAATTTCTATATCTTTAAGTTTTTCTATCCATTCTTTTTTGTTGTTGCTGTTAATTTCTACATTTCCTTTATAAGTTTTTGGTGTCATAATTTATTTATTTATTATTTATTTATAAAATTTATCTCTTTAATAAAATTCTTAACCTTTTCAATTTTTCTATAAAGAGGTGAATAAACATTTGTTAAGCTTGATTGCCTTTCAACCAGAATAGAATAAATAAAATCTTTAACTTTTTCTTGATTTTCAATGTCTATTGAAAAATCAATTTTATTTAATTTATCTTAATTATCGGCACGCCAATCAATAGATAACTAATTATCGCCACGGCCGACCAAAAGACTATCTTGTACAATAGTCTTTTACGATGTTGTTTTCTTATTTTGTTGAAAGCGTAGTAGTTTATCATAGTTAGAACGGAGGGGTTAGATTTTAACTATCTTAATTTTGTAATAACTTTTAATTTCATATTTTTTGATATAATCTTCTGGGTTTGATTCTATCTCATCAATGGAGTAATCTTTTCCACAACAGGGACAAGTTACATTATTAGGATTGTGTCCGAATTTTTTTTCGAACCATTTAACAGCCTTATTTATTGGAAGATTAACAAACAAGTATGCAAAATCTTCTTTTTCTTCTCCGCCAGAACTCATATCAAAAAATTTAGTCCATTTTTCCATTTTATTTTCCCTTGCCTATTAAGGTTATTCAAGGGTATTAATAATCTTATTACTACCCCGAAACTCGGGGCAGAATATAAAATTACTTAAATACCTCCCTAAAATGTTTCATCTCTTGCGGGGTAATTCCCCATAAGAGGGTTATCTGTTTCTCCGTGAACCCCCTAAATGTAGAAAGATAATAGAGAGCAAAATTGTCGGCTTCATTTTCTAAGGTGAAATTGATTTGTCCAGTATCTCCGGAGTGTCCTAAGAGATAATGTCCTACCTCGTGGAATAGAAGAAAGGGCATATTTTTAGGGTTTTCGGTAGATATATAAATCCTTTTAGTATTGAAGTCTATGCAACCGTTGGTGATCCGTCCCTCATATCTATTAATGCACGAGGCATTAATTCCTGCTTGATTGGTAATTACGAAATATAAATCCTTTAAATGTCTTTCTTTTTGTGAAGTTTGTGCCAAACAAGAGGAGAAAATAAAGGGAGTAATTAATATAAGTAATAAAAGTTTTTTAGTCATTTTCATCATTTTTTTTATTAATTATTATTTTTATATTTTCTAGTTTCTCATTATTTATTTCCTCTATTGATTCAAAGCTTAATATTCCTTTTTCAATAAACCTTTTAATCGCATTGCAGTCTTGCTCACTAAGGCAAGATACTTGCTGTTTACCCGATTGTTGAATTAGATATATTTTGTACATTTGTTTTTTATTTTTAATTTATTATCTATATGAAGGAGCTAAGGAGCTAAATAAAGAACAAACAATATTCTCAGGCAGATTCTTTTTAAGTTTTAAACTTTTTCAATTTGATTTTTATGATCTTGTTCCTATAAGAATATTTATAATAATTAAATAATTATTATATCTATAATGTATCATAGCACCTAATTATTGTCAATATTGATTTGTTCCCATTTGTTTATTTTTCTAAAAGTATGTTTAAATAATTAAATAAGACAATAAAACATATATAGGAAGCAATACAAGGCTTATATGTTGCCTTGTAGTTACTTATAAAGGTAATTAAAGGCGGTATATTGTATTGCATACTAGCATATAATGGCGGTGTTTGCGGGCTTAGTGGGTTGATCGCATATTATTACGTGAATACGTATTGACTTATAAGAACAGTGAATAGGAACGTGAAACGCACCTACCCAAAAACTAAACATATTACAAGATAATAATAAAAAGAATAACTCTATAATAATTATATGAGGACTATGTTTAATTAATAATGGATATTATAGTGATTATATGTAGGGTTTATATGGTTATTATGGGGAAATATATGGGGTTATATTAGATATCTATACTCTCCACTATACCTACCCCCCAGGTATAAACACAATGACCTAACACTCAACTATCCCACCCAAAACCCCCTCAAAAGCCATTTTATGACCATTAAATGTTAGAAATACCACACATTATACCCTTTTATGGACATATTTATGTTATAATATATTTTATAGGGTCTATATAAACACTACATAAAGGTAACTTTTGACCCCATATGAGTAGTGAATTATCTCAATTGTTGTCAAGAGCTAGTCAAGAGACTATAAAATGGTAATATGAGAGGGTTTTTTGCTTGATAATGCTATATATGTCGCATAACCTACATTGTGCGACATTTCATTAATATAGATTTGATAGGGGGGGGAGTGGAGTCTAGTCTAGTCGTGTCTATATTCATTATGATACCCCCATACCCAAAATGGTATATCACCTAAGGCATCAATCAAGGCATCATCCCATATATACTTCACCTATTATATAATCACAATATCAATATTCTGATATACTACATATTATAACATATATCTATTGTTTGTCGCTATTGCTTTATTTTTACCATAACAGTATAATATATATAATAAATATGATAATAATAGTTTGTAAATACTGTGGCAACAAACAAGAAACATATAAAAAAGATAAAATGTTTTGCTGTGTTGATTGCTATAAAAAATGGAGAAAAGAGAATAAAATACCATTATCCCAAGAACAAAAAGAAAAAATATAAAAAGAAACAAAGATGTGCAATATGCGGAGGTAATGAAAATTTAAACATTCATCACTTAACATATAAAACATTAGGAAATGAAAGTATGGGTGATCTAAGAGTATTGTGTGAAAGATGCCACGAAGTTTCTCATAAATTAATACCTTTTATTAAAAGGAGAGATGGAGTTAAGTATAATGACCTACCAAATTCTATGTCAAAGTTCTGTATTCTTAAGAATAAGGTAAAGAAATACTTACACCTAGGCAATGAGAATTGTTTTAATAAGGTAGAAAATAAAAATTTGACTCTTTTATAGGGGTTAAACTCTTGTTTTTTACAAAACACTGCTAATAGAGTGTTTGTTTATAGGAGTATAAATAAGGGAGCTATTAGCCGACCGCAACGACCGACCGACGGAAGCAATGTGATTGCAAGCAATTGTTATTATTATATTATAATAATGATTGCTTCCAGAGGGAGAGAGTGAAGGGAGGGTGGGGAGAGAGAATATAAAGGAAATAACACAAGAGGTTAGAGTAAGGGGAGCCGTAGGCGTAATCCAAATGTTAGAAATATATAACATTTATGAAATTATACATAATAAAAAAAGTAATACTAGCCAATAATATTCAAGAAGCAATCGAAAAAGATAAATCAAAAGAAATCGATGAGATATATCAAGAGGATGGTTTCTTTAAAGGAAGAGTTGAAAGAATATTAGAAAAATTAGACAAGGAAGAAGATAAGGAGAGTAAATTAGGGTTTTAAATGCGTTGTAAGCCCCAAAAAGGCACTTTTCAGCCCTCTTAAATCAAAAGTAGTATAAATAGTCAAATTAAAGAAATGGAAGGCGTAAAAGAGCAAATAGGGAATCTAACCAAATTAAAAGAAAAGGTAAAAAAGAATAGGGTAAAGAGAAGTCCAAGGGCAAAAAGAATATTTGAGAAAAGTTTAACACTTATCCAAAAAGGAAAGAAACCAAACTTTACCCAACTAATGAGAGAAGAGGGATATAGCGAATGGAGTTGTAGATGCCAAAAGGTTTTAAGAAGTGATACCTGGAATGAAATGTTAAATCAAGTACCAAAGGAATTTACCTTAAATGGCTTTGTAGAATTAGCCGACACAACAAACGAAGATAAAAGAACCCGTCTAGGAGCCCTAAAAGAATTAGCAACCATACAAGGATTATACCCAGGTAAAACATTAACCATAAATGGAAACAAAAGAGAACGATATTTTGAAGCAGAGATTATTGAAACCGAAGAAGCCGAAGGTTAATTGGGAACAAGTAGCCAAGGATTGTAGGTTTGAACCTCATAAAGGACAAAAACCAATTATAGAAGCATACTTAAGAGGATTAAGAGAGATAATGTGGGTAGCGGGAAGACGTACTGGAAAATCTATATGCTTAGCCTTTATATGTTTATTAGAGGCAATGCTACCAAATAGAAAGATATGGATTGTAGCCCCAACATTTGAATTATCTAAAAAGGTATTTAGTTATTTTATAAGTTTACTTCCTTATGTATTTGAAAACAATGAATACAAAATAGGAACCAAGCCAGGAATGTTTGTAAGATTTGCAAATGGAACCTTGGTAGAATGTAAAAGTGCAGAAAATGCATCAGGATTGATTGGAGATGAGGTAGATTTATTGATTATGGATGAGGCGGCTATAATGGCAGAGGATATATATACAATGTATTTATTTGCTGCAACCGCAATGAGGAGGGGACAAACAATATTTATTTCAACACCAAGATCAAAAAACTGGTTCTTTAGAAAATTTAAAGAAATTAAACAAGATATAGAAAATGGATTTGTTCATCACTCTCCCACAACAGATAATCCATATTTACCAGAAGGAGAATGGGAAAGAGCCAAAGGAAAAGTACCTAAAAATATATTCCAACAAGAATATGAAGCACAATTCTTAGATGAGGGTGCAGGTGTATTTAGAAAGTACAATGAGGCGGCTATAGAAAAAGAAAATTGTTATGAAGACCCAAAAAGTGACCATAGATATATAGTGGGAGCAGATATCGCAAAGGTAAATGACTTCACTGTAATTACAGTAATAGACAAACAAACCCATAAGGTTGTTTACTGGGAAAGATTTAATAAGGTTGATTGGGCATTGGTAGCCGATAGAATAGCAAATGTAGCCTTAAAATATAATAGAGCAAAAGCAATTATTGATTCTACGGGATTAGGAAATCCTGTCACAGAAAACATTAAAAGAAAAGGAACCTATGTGGAAGATTATAAATTTTCCAACAAAAGTAAAAAAGAATTAATTGAAAAACTATCCCTATTCTTTGACAATGAGGCAATAATCATTCCTAATGAAAAAGAATTATTGGAGGAGTTGGATGTATTTGCATGCGACCTTACCCCTAGTGGAGAGGTAAGGTATGGAGCCCCATTAGGATGTTATGACGATTCTATTATGAGCCTAGCATTAGCAGTTTGGGGATTATATGACACCAAGGCACAAAAACCAATTAAAATAAAAGAAATGGAAAAAACACCATTGGAATTAAGAAGAAAAAGATTAATTAAGAGAGTAAGATAATGAGTAACAACATAGGTGGAAAAATTCTAGGATTGATAAATAAAGAGATTCAAGAATATAACGAGCCAATAACAATTATAGATGGCTGGAGTGATTATAGTCAAAAGGAAACCATTAAACAGGCCACCCTTTACTACAACTCTAAATTTGTAGACGGAGAGATAGATGAACTAGGATTTAAAAGATATTTTTATAATATTTCCAAATCATCTTGTAGTGCAACAACAAAAGCTATTGATATTGATACCAAGGATATTACTCTTTTAACCGCCCCAGGTGGGGATGAACTTAAAACTTGGTTCTATGAAAGAGATTTAAAATATTGGATGGAGGATAAAAACTTCGGGGCAATATTAAATAGAATATGCAAGGAGCTACCAATATTTGGAAGTGTTGTTTTAAAAGTAATTAAAGGAAATTGTTATTTTGTAGATTTAAAGAACTTAATTGTAGAACAAAATGCAGATAATTTAGATTGTTCAAATTATATTATTGAACAAAACTTTTATACTCGTATTGAATTTAAGAGAATTGCCAAAGAGAATGGATGGGATGAAATAGAGGCGGAAAAAATAGTAAAATTATATAAAGACTCTAATGAACAATATATAAGGGTATTTGAACGATATGGAGAAATTGAAAACAAAGATGGTCTTAGTGATTATAAAATGGTTATTATTGCTGATATTCCTTCTGATATTGCTAGGAACACCGATAAATTTTCAGATGCTAAAAATGATATAGTATTAGCAGAGAGGTTGGTTCCAAATCATCCTTATTTTGAAATTCATTTTGATAAGATAAGTGGAAGATGGCTTGGATTAGGAGTTATAGAACAAATAAGTGAAAATCAAATAAGATTAAACGAAGTATCTAATCAGCAAGTAAGAAGCTCCCAATGGGGAACCCTTAGATTATTTCAATGTAGGGATACAGGAGTTTCACGTAATTTATTAGTGGATGCACAAGATGGAGAGGTGTTAAATGCAGAGGATGAAATTAAACAGGTGGATATGGCTGATAGAAATCAGACATACTATCAAGTTGAAACTACTAAATGGGAAAGCAATGCAAATAAAAACACATTTACAACCGATGTAATGATGGGGGAAAGAACCCCAGCAGGAACCCCATTAGGAAGTGCACAATTAAGTGTTTCAATGGCAATGTCATATTTTGATCAAAAAAGAGAAGATATTGGATTAGCCATAAAAGATTTACTTTACAATTACATATTACCATCCTTCAAAAAGACATCTAATAGAGAACATATCATTAGAATCGCAGGTCAAGACTTGGATAAACTAAATAAAATGATGGTGAATACCAATAAGCATAAAAGATTTTTTGATGAAATACAAAGAACAAACAAAATCCCTAGTGCTGAATTTATGTATTTATTGAATGAGGTTGAAACTGCAAGACAGGAAGCCAAAAAAGAACAGCAAATAACCATAGAAAAAAGTTGGTATGGAGATTTAAAATATGATATTAGAATAGAGGTTACAGGAGAGAGCAAGGATATAAGAGTTGTGGCTGCAAACTTATTGGCTGCATTACAAATGATGAGTGTTAATCCTAATGTTTTACAAGACCCAATGCAAAAAAGAATATTATCTAAATACTTGGAATTAGGTGGAATAAGAATGGATGATTTTGAGGTTGAATCCAAACCAAGTTTGGTTCCAACCGCTCCCGCAGGAGGCGGAGTATCCGCACAAGCAGGAATACAAAATATAACAGGTCAGGGAACCCAACAAATGACACAAACAATGTAATATGGAATTAGAAACAAAATTAAAATTAATAAGCAATCTTTCCAAAATGGATGAGGGAAAGGCCTTATTGGAATTATTAAATGAGTATTCCATAGAGGTTGGTAGTGTCTCCAATATTCCAGATAAGATTATTGAATCGGGTGGCCAAAGATTAAGCGAGGAAACCTTGGGAAGAATAATAGCAAAAAAATATATAGATTCGTTAATAAAAAAATTAACGACTCCAAGAAAAATAATAAATAAACAAATAGTTAAATAACTATTTAGGATGCGATACCTATTAAAACACTAATTCGGGTTTATAATACCCTTAAAAATATGACAGAAGAAGAACAAAAAATTGCCGATGCAGAGGCTTTAGCTGCAAAAGAATTAGCCGAGAAAGAGGCCAAAGAACAAGATGCAAAAAATGCTGATGGTTCGGAGGAAAAAACATTAGAGCAGAAGAATAAAGAACTTTATGCTAGAACAAAAAAGGCAGAAGATGAAGCAAAAAAGCTAAAGGAAGATATGAAAAAACTTTTAGAAGTTCAACCTAATGAGGAAACAAAAGACATTAAAGATGAACCAAAGGTTCAAGACCCATTAGAGATTGTAAAGCTGGCAACAGCACTAAAAGATTATTCAGAAGAACAATTAGAATATATTAAGCTAATTGCCAAGGCTAAAAATGTTCCTATTTTAGAGGCCATAGGACTAGATGAAGTAATAACTTATGTTTCTGCTAAAAGGGAAAAAGATAAACAAGATAATTTAAGTCAAATTCCTGGGGGAAAATATAAAAAAGATGAAAAAAAACATCCTATTGTAGATAAATTTAATGAAAGTTTATCCCCAAGATTTAGACCAAAATAATAAAATATGGCAAAAGATTTTGAAATAAAAAAGAAAGGTGCTGGATTTAGAACAAGACTTTGTGAAAAAGCAAGCGGAGAAGTAATTGAAGCTGGAGATTTTGTAGCATTAGAATCTAACTTAATTGTTAAAGCAGATCACGCAAATACAACTATTGCATATTGTCCAAACGGGGGTGCTGATGGAGTTACTACTGTAGAAGTTACCGAAGGTAATGACTTTACCTTAGTTGGAACAGGTGATGCAGTTTTTAGTGAAGATTATAGAGGAGATTTAGTAGATTTAGTAATGAGTTCAACAACTCAATTAATTGATGTTGCAACAGGTTCAACTAATGTGCTACAAATTCAGACAGATGAAGATTCTGGCGTTGTAGGATCAACAGAAAATATTGAGGTTCGTATAAATAAACCCCTGTTTTGAAGCATTTAATTTATGGAAAAGTGTTGTCTAATTTGTAATAATATTTTTGAAGCAACTGGAAGAAATAGATTTAAACAAGTTTATTGTTCAAGAAAATGTTTTAGAAAAGCAAACTATTTAAAAAATAGAGATAAATATATAGAAAAATCTAAAATATTTAGAGAAGAACATCCAGATAAGGTTAGGGCAAGTGTTGATAATTGGAGATTAAATAATCCAGAAAAAATATATCAATATGCTATTAATTGGCAAAAAAATAACCCAGAAAAATTAAAGGAAGTAAAACATAAAGAATATTTGAAAAATATTGAAAGATACATAAATTATAACAATAAATATAGAGAACTTCATAAAGAAGAGATAAGAGAATATTTAAAGTTATGGAGAAAGGAAAACTCTGATTATATAAATGACTATATAAATAAAAGAAGGGTATTAAAAATAAACTCTATGATAATGTCTGGTGCTAATATAGATAAAATAAGAAGTATTTATAAACAATGTAAAGACATTTCTGAAAAAACTGGGATAAAACACGAAGTAGACCACATAATTCCATTAAAAGGAAAAAACTTAAAAGGAACTCATCACGAAGAAAATTTACAAATTTTACTAAAAGATGAGAACAGGAAAAAGAGTAATAAAATTATATTAGACTATATTGGAAATAGAGATATTACCAAAATGATACTAATGTAATAACATTAATTAAACATATACAAATATGCCAACATCAGATTATACAAATTTAGCCATCAAGGGGCTACAAGAACCATTCAAATTGGCTCTACAAACAAACATTGAACAATATAAGGCAAATCCTTTTATTAAATTCTACAACACAGACGAATACTCTGAGATATTTTCATCTTTAGAGGGTCTTAGTGGCTTTGAGGATTTAGGAGATGAGGAAGATCCAAGTATTGACACCCTAGACCAAGGTTATAACATAACCTTAACAGCTGGAAGAAAGGGGGGAGCATTGATTGTTAATGAAACAATGAGGGTTCAAGCAAAAGATAACACAACTAAAATTGATAAGTATCTTATTGAACAATCAAATCAGCTTTTAAAAACAGCTACTAAAAAAGTTATGGATGATGCTTTCTACGCATACAACCACGCTTTTGATACAGGAAGCACAGTAAACGCTCCTGACGGATTAGAATTATGTGCAACCCACACATACAACGGAGGTGGAACATTCGTTAATGAAACCACAGGTGCTTTAAGTGAAACAACTATTGATACAGCTTGGGAATATGCAGGTGCATTCACCGACCAAGCAGGAAAAGAAATGCCACTTAACTGGACAGCAATTATGGTTAAGAAAGGTAGTGCGGCAGCCAAAAAAGCTAAACAACTTTTCGGTGCTACAAATATGGTTCCTACATCTATTGATGACATCAACATTTATGCTGGTGAATTAACAATTGTAGAAACACCATTTATCTCAACAGCTAACAAACTTAATTGGTTCTTAATTGATACTAATATAGCCGATAGTCCTGTTGTATGTGGTATGGTAGAAACACCTACATTCAAAGAACCTATTAAACTAGCGAATGAATCTATTAGAAGTAATGTTACAGGTTACTGGAAAACTGGTATCGTCCGTCTTCCAATAAATGTTTATGGATCTACGGGAGCATAGACACAACTGATAAAATAGTTTATAATAAACAACTGGGAAGGTTAAATCCCTTCCCTTAACAACAAGTTAAAAAAAATATGGCACATAAAAAAGAACACGTATCAACTGGAAATGGTTATTGGGTATTAAACGCTGGTGTTAGAACCCAGGTAATAAAACAAGATGGTAATATATTGGCACCAATCACTACAACCGATGCAACATTCTCTGGAAATACAACCTTTGGAGATGCGGTATCAGATACAAGTATTTTAAAAGGTAGATTTGTTACAGGTTCGGTTGCAGGTTCTGCACTTAACATTACATCTTCATACTTATATGGAGAAGGAAGTGAGTTAAGATATTCTGTTTCCGACTGGACTGGAAGAACAGCTTTTAATGGAATGTATCTAAGGTCAGAAGCTGCACTTGGTGGAGCTTATGGAATAAACGGAATACAGGTTTATGGTGTGATGAATACATCAACCACAACTGGATTAAGTGATTTAAAATCAATTTATTCTGAAACTCTTGTAAAGGCAAGTGCTAGTAATAGAACTCTAACAAACGCAACTGGAATTGAGGCTAATATCTCTATTGAAAATCAAACAGGGACATTAACACTAACTAATGATATTTATTGTTTACACGCCAAAGCCCAAACAGGAACAGGTATTGCAGACTACACTAAGGTTAATGGTATTAAAATTTCAGGTAGAGATGATGGAACAGCTAGGGTATTTGGAACAGCCCTATCAATTTCAGACCCAGAAGCAACCGTATGTAGTTGGACAACTGGTATTGATATATCAACCGCTTGCACAAATGCTATCTTAGTTCCAAATGATTCTTATGTAAGAATTGGAACAACAAGAACAACAGCAGAAACATATATCGGATTTGAATTTGATGAAACAACTACTGGTATTGGATTAACAACAATGGGTTCCTTATCAGCTCCTATGGTTCTTAATACAAATCCTGGTGCAACAGTTGTATCTGATACAATTAATATTCTTCATTCAGCAGGTTCTGGTGATTGTGTTGATTTAATTGGAAGATATACTAAAGTTGCAATTAGTGGTGATGGAGATAGTGATACAACCTTGGTAGCAGACGCTCCTAGAGCTTATGTTTTAGCAGGTGTAGCAAAAGAGGTTTATGGTTCTCAACCTTGGGTATCTCACGCAGGAACAGGAGCAGTAACAGCAATGTCTGCTTTATCTGCAAAGTTAGATGTTAATACAGATGCTTTTACAGCTTCTACTGTAAATGCAGGACACTTTCACATTGAGGGTGCGGCAACAGTTACATCTTCAATGTTTGATGGTGTGATGATTGAGGTTTATCCAGATGTAACTTGTTTGGATAGTGCTTTAAGAATTGTAGCTGATACGGGTGCAGTAGTAGGAAATGCTATCACAATTAGCGGTTCATACACAAATGGCATAGTATCTTCTGCTCCAATTAGTATTACATCAATGTCTACAACTTACACAACTCCAGCATTTAATGTTGGAAAATATGGTGCAGGTTTAGTAGATACAGCTTCAACAGATAATATTTTAGCTACCATTGTAACTCAAACTGCAACCAATAAAGGTGGTAGTGATAGAAGCACAATGGCTTTGTATGTAGGTTGTTCAAACACTGCCGCAACAGCTAATAATAAACTTCAAGGTATTCTTGCTTCTACAACAGTGGCGGCAAATTGTTATGACGCTTATGGCATTCAAGGACACGTAGACGTTACCGCTAATGCTTCTTCAACAAGTGGGACTGGAAATATTTGTGGAATGAGTGCAAAAGCAACTGTTGAAAGTGGAGTAACAGCCACAGGAACAGTGTCTGGTCTATTGGTAACAGTAGATGGAACTGGAACTGTAACTGGAACTCATAGTGGAGTATGGATTGATAATGTAGCCGCATCTGATCAAGCAATTTTAATAAGTGGTTCCAACAAAACTGGTATTAACTTAAATGGAATTACAATCAGTGCTGGTTCAGCAACAGATGATGCTGGAATTAAAACAGCACAAGGAGCAACAGCTCCAGCTGGTTCAATGTATATTAGTACAAATGGAACAGTGTTTGTAATGGTATCCACAACTTGGACAGCATTGACAATTAACTAGATTTTTAAGGTATAATATAATCTTATAGGTTTTACGAGGGCTTTCCTGTTAAAAACAGCCCTCATCTTTAAAGATAAAATATAAACAAATGAAAATAAATTTAGCAAAAAAAATATACGAGGTATCAGGAAGACCATCAAGAATGAAATATCAATGGATTGAAAATGTTGATGGAGAGGAAAAAGATATGGCAGAATTAAAAGACATAACCGTTGGTTCATCAATAATAGATGCTGTTCTTTATCAAGCAAATTCATATAATGAAGACCCAAAAGCACCTATAAGTGAGGAAGAAATTAAAAAGAGATATGATATTTATTTAAGAGCCAAAGGGCAGGATGAGTTAGAATTAAATGACGAGGAGGTTATTTTTGTTAAACAATTAATATGTAGCAAGTATATGCCATTACAAGCTGGCCAAATACTTGAAGCATTTGAATAATATGTATGACGGAACATTATATCAACACAACGGGGAATGGATTACTATTGGAAGGTTAAGGGAGATAAGGGAGAAAGAGAGATTAGAAAAAGAAAAAATATACTCCGTTGGGATTGGAATGACTGAAACAAATAACGGTGTTAAACTTGAATCATTTTTAGTATCAAAAGAAAAACTAGAAGAATTACAAAATGAATTTGACAATAGTGAGGATAAAAAACTTAAAGATGAAACAATTTCTAAATTAAGAGAAAATGAAATAGAAAATAGCGTCATCTTTAAAGTAGAAGAAGAAAACAATGAAGATGGAAGTGAAACTACTATTGATCAAGAGAAATTAGATAATTCTGAATTAGTAGAATCAAATCCTATAACTGAGGTAGTAAAAAAAACGACCAAGGAAGATAAAAACAGTGAGGAAGAAGCAAAAGAAGACATAATAGAAAATGAGGAAGATGAAATAACTTTGGATAATATAGAGGAAGAAGATAAATCTTTTGAAATAAAAAAGTCAAGAGGAAGACCTAAAAAATAAACTTATGCCATTAACCAAGAAAGGTAAAAAAATGAAAAAGGCCTTTGAAAAAGAATACGGAAAAAAGAAAGGAGAAGATGTATTCTATGCTTATGAGAATAAACACAAGGGAAAAGGAATAAAAAAAGGTAATAAAAAATAAAATGGATTTGAATACAATAAATTTTAACTCTGCAGAGGCGGTTTCTATAGCATCAACGGATCACACTTGTAAATACAATTCTGTTATTTATGTTGGCACATCAAGTTCAACATCGGTAATAAAAGTTACCACAGTTGGTGGCCAAGATGTTGTTTTTACAGGAGTTATTAGTGGGACAATTTTACCCGTACTTGTAAAAAAAGTTTGGAAAACAGGGACAGATACAAGTAATATGGTAGCATTATCATCTATTTAATTATATGCAGTTCTATAACAACACATCGACCGAAAATAGTCTCTATCACGATGCTCTTTCATTACTAGGATTACTACCAACAGATAGCACATCATATCCAATAGCAGAATTTACCCGCAACGCAAACGAGGCGTATAAGGATACTAACCAAATTATTTGGCGTGCTTCTGCTGTATGGAGTTATGATGACAGCAATTTTTCAGATTTACCAACAGCAACAACAACATTGGTCGCCTCTCAAAGGGATTACCAAATTCCTAGTTATGCACAAAAAATAGATAGATTAGAAGTATTGGATAATAGTGGTGAATGGAGTAGGGTTGTGGCTTTTGATAAATCTCAAATAAAGGATTCAATATATGAGATGTTTCAAGAAGATGGCCTCCCAATATATTATGATATAGAGGGAACCCAACTAATGCTATACCCATCTCCAAGTGCTACCGCTTGCACACTTACATCAGGATTAAGATTATTCTTTAGTAGGAATGTTGATGAATTTGTAATAACAGACACAATTAAAGAACCTGGCTTTATAAAAGACTTCCATAGAATGATTAGTTTACAAGCGGCCTTATATTGGGCTATACCTAAACAATTAAATGTAATAACATCCCTAGAAGAAAAAATAAAAGAGATGAAAGAAAAGATTACTAACTTTTATGGTGCTAGGGACAGAGATTTAAGAACTATAATTAAACCACCTATAAGGGTGATAAGATAAAAAAATGGCAACATACACAAAAATAGATTCTTTTATTGAGAACTTAGCAAAAGGACTAATAGACCTAAGTGGCAATGGATTAACTATTGCACTTACAAACACAGCACATACATCAACTTGGGACGAGTTGGCAGATTTAACCCAAATTGCATATACTAATCTTTCTCCAAGGGTATTAACAGTAACGTCTTGTGTTCAAACAGCAGGAACATTAAAATTAGTATTAGCAGACCTAACCTTAACAGCAAGCGATGTTGTTCCAACATTTAGGTATGCTTATATTTATGATGACAATTCCACTAATGATAAGTTAATTGCTTATTATGATTATGGTAGTGCGGTAGATTTAAAAGCATTGGAAACACTTATCCTAGATTTTAACGCTAGCACTGGAGTTTTAACCATATTATAATATGGCAAAGGTCTTTTACGAATTATTACTAGAGGACGGGGGCAACCTACTCCTAGAAACAGGGGATAATTTGTTATTAGAAGATTACTATTATTATGAAGCATTAGTTTGCGAATTAGGACAATATAATTTAACTGGACAAAATGCAAACATATTAAAGGGGTATTTGTTATTATGTGAACTAGGACAATATATCCTAACTGGTTATGATAATGTTTTTAGAAGAACTTACAACTTGGTAATGGAGTTAGGACAATATAATTTAACTGGTATTGATATTAACTTATTAAAAGGATATAGACTTATCGCCAATTCTGGAAATTATTTACTTACAGGATTTAATATAAATCTATTAAAAAGTTGGAAGATAATTTGTGATGTTGGGTCATATTTACTTACAGGAATTAATATTAATTTCTATAAAGGTTATAGGATTATATGCGATGCTGGTAATTATGTTTTAACAGGAATGGACACAACCTTTAGAAGAACATATAATCTTGTTTGTTCTTTAGGGCAATATGTACTTACAGGAATGGATATAATAATAAGAGGTAGGGGGGATTGGACTTGGATTAAGGATACAAAACATTCTAGTTCGTGGACAAAAGATACCAAACATACCACCTCTTGGACTAAGGACACTAAACATACCTCAATCTGGATCAAAGATAATAAATCATCATAAAAAAATGGCAACACCAAAAAAAACAACAGAGCTGGATGCAGTAACAAGTCTTAATGACGCTGATTTATTATATGTGGTTACAGATGTATCAACGGTTCCATTATCAAAAAAAATAACCATTGCAAATGTAAAGACTTCAATTAACGCAGGAGATTTATATCTAGACCAAACAACTCCTCAAACAATTATTAACGGAACTCCTATTTTTAATGTCGGGATAAAGGCCAATGCGATAACTGAAATAAACTTAAATACTGTTAGTGCTCCTGCTTCTTTAACAGGAACCGCTTTAAGAATAGTTGGAGCAGACAATAGTCCAGTTAGAATTGGAATGTCTAGTTTCGGAACAGGAGGAATGAACGCTTTTGCTTGCAGGCACGCTAGGAATACAGCCGCAAGCCCTCAGGCGGTTCAAAATGGAGACCAACTTTTCTCTTTAGAGGGTTGGGGTTATGGTGCAACCGATTATTGTGTTTCTGCAAAGGTAATGGTTAGGGGTTATGCCGCTGAAACTTGGACTGACTCTGCCCAAGGTTCAAAAGGTTCTATTTGGTCAACCCCGATTGGATCAATAGTTCCATCAGAAATATTAAAATGGAGTGATGTTGGAGTTATAAATATTCCTAACCTAACTGCTTCAAAGGTGGTATTTACTGACGCTTCTAAAAACTTAACTTCAACAGGAATAGGAACATCTGCTCAATTTATTAAAGGAGATGGTTCTTTGGATAGTTCAACTTATTTAACCTCTGTAACCGCTCATAATTTACTTTCAACAACCCACGGAGACACAACTGCTGATACAGTAGTCAGAGGAGATATAATTACAGGCCAAGGAGCAACTCCCAAATGGGCGAGATTGGCTTTCCCAGCAAGTCCAACAGGTAAAGTATTAATAGCTAGTGCAACAGATATAGGGTGGAGTGCAAGTGCTTTAGGAACTGCGGCTTATACTGCTTCAACTGCCTATGCCGCTGCATTAAGTGGAACTATAAATGAAATAGCATATTTTAATTCTGCTACTACAATTGCTTCACTGGCGGTGGCAACCTATCCTTCATTAACTGAATTAAGTTATGTTAAAGGAGTAACAAGTGCCATACAAACACAAATAGGAGATAAAGCTCCAAGTGCTAATCCTACTTTTACAGGAACAGTTATCTTACCCAAAACTATTGAAATACAAGATACAAGTGCTGACCACCAATACGTTTTAGCAGTATCAGAATTAACAGCAGATAGAACTATCACACTTCCGTTGCTTACAGGAAACGATACTTTTGTTTTTCAAGCACATACACAAACCTTAACCAATAAAAGAATAACAAAGAGGGTAACGACAACTACTGATGACGCAACTGCGGTTATAGATATTGATACTTGTGATGTTTATGAACTTAGTGCAGTTGCTAATGCAACAGAATTTACTACAACGGGAACGCCAACTGACGGACAGACATTAATGGTAAGAATAAAAGATGCTGGGGCGGCAAAAGCATTAACTTGGACAGGATTTACAGCAATAGGAGTAACTTTACCAACAACAACAGTAGCAGGAAAATGGCACTATGTCGGGTGCGTTTATAATTTAGCATCAACTGCTTGGCATTGTATTGCAGTTGGAGTTCAAGCATAAAAATTATGGCAAACGTTTACTGGTTTGGTGGTTCAGGTAATTGGTCAGACCACACAAATCATTGGTCAAACAATTCAGGAAATAGTCCAGCATCATTACACGGAGCAATCCCTGGAACAGACGATGATGTTATTTTTGATGCAAATTCTGGAACTGGAACTTGCACCATAAATACAACTGCTTGGTGTAAGGACTTTAATATGAGTGCCTCTTCTTTAAGTAGTTTAGTAATAAATTCAGGAATATCCCCTTATGGTAATTTTACATTATTAAGTGGAATGTCTCTAACTACTGATAGTAATACTCGATATCTTTCATTTGAGGCAACCTCAGGAACTATATCTATAACTACAAATGGTGTCACTATCCCAATTTCTATGCGTTTTAATGGTGCTGCAACTTTTAGATTAGTTGATGATTTAGTTTGCTCTGGTTCATTTTTCAATAGAGTTAATGGAATACTTGACCCTGTTACTAATAGTAAAAAAGTTACACTTAATAGCTCTTCTGTTGCTATTATGGGAGCTTTTACTACTACAAGTTCTTTTTATGACTTAACAATAAATGGATATAATAGTAATAATGCATATATATCTTTAAATAATAATATTACTGTTTCAAATGCACTTGTTATTGCAGGATATTCTACTGATGTTCGCCTTTTAATTAAGTCTAATACAGTATGGACACAAAGAACAATAACCACCACAGGTGGTTCAGTAACAGTAACCAATACAGATTTTCAAGACATAAATGCAGTAGGAGATGCAGGAGATTGGGATTTAAGTGCTGTTGCTGGAGGAATTGGTGATTGTGGAAATAATACGGGAATAACTTGTACAACCGCAGACGAATGGTATTGGCATTATGACGGGGGTAATTTTAGCGACCATACAAAGTGGTATACAGCAACAAATGGAGGTGGAACACAATCTACCCATATCCCATTACCACAAGATACAGCATATTTTGATTCTAACTCTTTTGATAGCGATTCGCAAACTATAACAATGGATATGTTGCGTTTTGGTTCGGTTGTTTGGACAGGGGCAACACATAGTCCTACTTTTACAACAGTATCTGCCTTAAATGTTTATGGTTCAATGACCTTTATAGATGCAATGAGTATAAGTTTCAATGCAGCGTCATTAACTTTTTATAATTCAACAGATAATACTCTTGATAGTAAAGAAAAATCTTTTGCTGGAGATATTATAATTAATAAGGTTGGTGGAGAACTAAAATTAAAAAGTAATTTTATTACACCAGGCTCATTATATTTAAACAATGGCGATTTTACAGCAGTTGATGGAGTTAATAATTATAATGTTACTTGCGGTAATTTAATTTCAAGCTTTGCTACAACAAGGGTATTAACGATGGGCTCTGGAACTTGGACACTTACTGGAAATCTTAATATTTTAAACAATTTTACTCCAACAAACTTAACATTAAATGCAGGAACATCAACAATAAAATTAACAGGGACATTAACCACTGATAAGACTTTTGGCAATGCAGCTTTAACTGGAGTTACTTGGGCTAATTTTTGGAATGCGACAACAGGGAATTATATTATAACAGTATATGGTTCTAATAATTATTCTGATTTTAAAATAGATGCAGGGCGTTCTATGAAATTTATGGATACAACCGACCAAACTTGCACATCATTGACTTGGATAGGAACATCAGCCAATAAAATAACATTAAGAGGAAGTTCAACTGCTGGTTGGAAAATATCAGACACGACAGGAACAAATGATTGTGAATGGTTAGATATAGATTATTCAACAGCAGAAGGAGGGGCAACATTTAATGCTACCAACTCAACTGATGGTGGTCATAATTCAGGGTGGAATATTACTGCTCCAATTTCTGGTTCATCAAACTTCTTTCACTTTTTTTAATATGAACACAATAGAATAAATAAAAATATACAAAGAAATAAAATGTTTAAACATCAAAAAAGACAACTTAATAACTTGCAAATGATATTTTTTTCTAATATAGAACTTAAGGTAATTTGGTCATCAATATTAGGATATTTAACCTTTCTCACAGGGTGCGAGGAAAAGGTTTTGTATGCTATAATAATACTTATACTAATAGATACTTTATTTGGAATTGGGGCGGCCTATAAAAAGAAAGCATTAGCATCATATAATTTCTTTGGACTACTATTGTTTAAACTATTCTTTTATATGTTATTAGTAATAATGGCATTCCAAGCATCTATTTGCGGATTACCATTCATTAGAGATTTAATACTATTATTGATAGCAACAACAGAGGTAATATCAACACTAGAAAGTGCATCAATATTAGGTTTTAAATGGGCAAAAAAACTAATAGAAAAAATAAATGATAACGTTCAAGATAAGCTACTAAAGTAATATGGCAGAAGATAATAGATTTAATATCACAATAAATAACTTCGAGGGATATAGTCCAGCATACTTCACAAACTCTTGGAGTTATGTTGGAAATAAGGGGAGTGCTAACTCAATGACAGATATTGACTGCAGTGATCCAAATATAATCACACAAGGTGGTGGCTCAACCCCACTAACCAACGGAACTCAAACTGGCTCAATAACTACCCTTGTAAGTTCAATACTAAAAACACCTACATCTAGTGGTGTTTCTTGGGCTACGGGAGGAGATAAGATATATAAGATAAGTTCAACCACAGTAATTAACACAGGTGGTTATCCAATGTCAATAGATAAAGGAAGTGTAACAGGAGAAACATCTACAAGTTTACTTTATTACAAGTCAAATTTATATGTGTTCTATAACCATTCGGGGTCATTAGGAGACATTGCCAAATTAACAATAGCAACAGATACTCTCGATGCGGACTGGGGATGCTATTCAGAAGATACAGAAGTATTAACATCTAATGGGTGGAAGAAATTTGGAGAAGTTAAGGTTGGAGAAAAGATACCATCTCTTAATATTAAAACTGGAAAGGTGGAGGAAACAATAAATACACAAACATTGGTTAGACCATTTAACGGAGAAATGATTAATTTCAAATCAAGAAGTTGTGATTTATTAGTTACAACTGACCATAATATGGTTGCCTCTATAAATGCTGGTGCCAATAATTGGAAACCATACCAAATAATAAAAGCAAAAGACATAGAAAATAAAAAATCTAAACTTATAAAAACTGCTGATTGGAGTGGTAAATTTATAAATTACTGGAAAATACCAGCAATAGAAACAAAACAAGAGATAATAGAAAGAGACAAACTTGGTAGAATTAAAAAAAGTAAAGGAAAGAAATATAAAAAAGAAGAATTAAAAATACCAATTAAAACATTTTTAACGTTTTTGGGATTTTATTTATCTGAGGGATGTTGTTCGAAAAATGGAACAAGTATTAATATCGCACAAATGAGGAAAAGCAAAGGATGGAATAAAATTAAAGAATGTTTAGATGAACTTAAATTACTTGGATTGAATTATTCTATTGATGAAAGAAGGGGATTTACTATATATAGTAAACAATTATGTAACTATATTAAATCTTTTGTCCCTGGTTATTCTTATGAAAAATATATACCAAGAGAAATATTAAAATTAGATAAGTCATTATTGTTTAATCTTTATGAAGCAATGATGTTAGGAGATGGAAATTATAGTAATGGAGTTTTATGCCAATATTCTACATCAAGTCCAAAACTAAAAAATACATTTGAAGAGCTTATAAATATTTTGGGATGGAGTCCAACAACTAATATTAAAAATAATATTGGTAGAAAAATAATTGGTGATAGAATTGTAAAAAGATTGGGATATCAAATATCTATAAATAGAAAACAAATATATCAAACATTTAACAATAATCCATTCGGAGCAAAACCCAAAAGACAACAATATATTGGAAATATAGTTTGTTTGGTTTTAGATAAAAATCATACAATGCTCGTAAGAAGAAATGGAAAACAGGTTTGGTGTGGAAACTCGACCGTTCCTACTGGAGCAAGTGCTTTAATATCGTCACCTCACTATGCTATTTTAGGGGGAGATGACAAAATGGCATTTACCAATGGAAATTATCTAGGAACATATAATGGTACAACTCTTAACACAATGGCATTAGACTTCTTTAGCGACTCACAAGCCATAAGTGTTACCTATGGAGATAATAGATATATTGTCGGGGTAAATAGACCAAATATAAGTGGTTCTAACTTTAATCAAAGTGCAATATATAAATGGGATGGAACAAGTCCATCTTGGGATGGCGACCCAGTAGAGGTAAACGGAGAGATTGGTGCATTGTTTACCAAAAATGGAGTTACCTATGTGTGGTGGAAAGACGGAGTAGGAACAGGAGGTTGTAATTTTGGATATGTAAATGGAACACAATTAACCCTTATAAGGAGATATGATGGCTCATTGCCTAATCAAGAACAAGTTGGTGAATACTACGGATTTATTATGTGGCTTAGCGGGGCAAAACTAATGATGTGGGGAAGTGGAGATACTAACCTAAGTGTTAATATGTTTCATTATCTAACGTCACAATATGCCACCACAGGGGCTTTAGGCTATCCATTTGGAGAAATACTCATTGCATCCACGGGAGCGGCCACACCGACCAATTTTAGCCTTTGTAAGGAGTCTGGATATAGCCTACTAAGTGAATGGAAAAGCGTATCATTTGACTTATCTGGAATAGGCACGGGAGCAATAATTGATAAAATAAAAATAGTAACAGAAACAATAGGAACAGGAGGAAAATGCGTGCCAACCTTATACTATAATGACAATGCTTCTAGCAAAGTACTAGAAACATTGGTAGCAGGTAAAACAAGGCACTTGTGTCTAATGTCTGGAATAATGTGTAATAACTTTAAAATAGGATTAAATTGGAGTACAGGTAGTGCTACCAATCCTGTAAAAATAAGGGCAATATATATAGGAGGAACAATAGTAACCGAACAATAACATGGAAATATTTAACGAGAACTTAATACCCCAGAAGACATTTAATGAAACCATTATAGTTGATAATGGTTCTTTGTATAACCAAAGAATTGTTGGAGGTTCATTAAGTGGAACTGGATATAGCTTGAATAAACTTGGAAATAATGATGTTGAAATAGGTGATTATGCTAACAACAATGGTATTTATTGGAATAATGAGGCTAGAACTTTAGGCATAAAAGGTAATATAGTTATTACTGGAGATATAACATCCTCTAATTATTCTGCCGTAGCACCTTATGCAGGGTATAAATTAGAATATACGACAGGTTATGGTTATTTTAATCAGGTAGTTATTAACGGAGGAACAATAGGAGGGCAAACAGTAGATAATGTTGGATATGTTTCAACCCCAACCGCAAATAGTGTTCCAACGGGATTAGCAAAAAGTGCTTCTGGGATTACAACATCAGAAGATGGAACAATATCATCCTATATAACTCTTACCTGGGATGCAATATCATCATCTACTTTTAGTCATTATATTATAAGGTATAAAAAAAGTTCTTATACATATTATAATTATGTAACAACCCAAACAAATACAATTACCATAGATGGACTAATACCAAACATATCCTATGATTTTAGTATTGCAAGTGTAAATAAATTCGGGGCACAATCAGCATTTAGTTCTACCTTGGTTGACACGAGCGCAAAAGACACTACACCTCCAGCAACAGTTTCAAATTTAACTGCAAGTGGAGGAATACAATATGTATTACTTAATTGGACATCTAATAGTGAAACCGATTTATCCTCATATAATATTTATAGGAATACTACTAATAATAGTGGAACATCATCCTTAATAGCTCAAGTAAAAACTAATTACTTGGTTGATGCAAACTTAACTGGCGGGCAAATATATTATTACTGGATAAAAGCTTTAGACACCTCTGGTAATATTAGCACTCTATTTTCTAGTGTTGCATCTGCAACCCCTAGAAATGCAAATAGTGCTGATACAAATATATCCAATCAAGGCTGGACACAAACTTGTTCATTCTCATCTACCGATATAGACACTATTACTTGGGGGGCAGGAACATTTACAAGTGCATCAGGAACATCATATTCTATACTTACAGGTAACACTGGAAATATGGCCGCATTGACATATATATATTTAGATATTGCCATATCAACCACCGTATACCAAACAACAACCACGGCAACAACTGCTGTCGGAGATGGAAAGGTTTTAATCGGGGTAGCACAAAATACAAGTGCTCCTGGAAGTGAGGCTACATTTCAAGTGTTCGGAGGTAATGGTGGAGTATATATAAATGGATCAAACTTGGTTGCCGGCACAGTAACCTCTAATGAAATAGCAGCCAATACAATAGTAGCAGGAAACATATCTGCCGGAACAATAACAACAACCGAGATAGCAACCAATACTATTAGCTCTAGTAACATATTAAATGTATATGCTTCAAAGATTTTAATTGACGGAGCAACAACATTCTTAAATACTTGGTTATCTTACAAGGGAACATATAGTGCGGGCACAACATATAAAAAAGGAGACCAAGTAATATATTTATCCAATTACTGGAATTATATAAATTCAACCCCAAGTGCAGGAAACACACCTAGTGAGGGTGTATATTGGACTGCTGGAAGTGGCCAAATAACAACCATTGATGGAGGATTAGTTACCGCCAACACAATAACAACTACTAATTTAAACTTTGTGCCAGTAGAATCTACCAATGTTATTGCCAAAATAAATGCAAGTGGGGAAGGAATAACAATTGATGCAGATAATATAACTATTAGTGGCTCAACTACTTTCGCCTCTGGATATAACCCTAGTACAAAAAGAAGGGTATTTACATCAGAACCTACATCGCCTTATGATATTGGAGATTTATGGACAACAGGATTGGTATTATATAAATGTAAAACAGCTAGAGCTTCTGGTGCATATAGTGCAAGTGAATGGGAATTAGCTACTGGATATACAGATGATACAACTGCAAATTTAAAGATTAAAACATTCGCCCAAGATGCAATACCTACATCTATTTCCATAGGAGATTTTTGGATAGATACCAATGATGGTAATAGACTTTATAGGGCAGAAAGTGTTGGAGCAGACCAAATAACAGCAGGAGAATGGGTGGTAATGCCAGATCAAAATAAATTAGGAGGAACTGGTAGTTCGGCAGTTGGAGGTTCATATTCTACCTCAGCTTCTGGGGCAAGAGTTTTAATATTCCCAGATGCAAATACTGGATTACAAGTTATTGATGATGGAGGTGCAGATGTATTAAAGTGTATTATAGGTGGAGCAGATATAGGAGATGTTATTATTGGAAATTATTCAGGAGGACAAGGAATTAAATATGATAAAAGTGCAGCAACAACAACATTCCAAGGCAATATTACATCATCTACAATAACAGGAGGAACCATACAAACAGCAAGTGGAACAGGAGAAAGGGTAAAAATAGATTCAAGTGATAATACAATTTCATTCTATAATTCTAGTAATGCAGTAGTGGCTAGGTTAGGAGGTGGAACAGATATTGCAACAGCTCTAAGAGTAACCTTAGATGGAACAACCGTAGTTGGAGCAAAAGTTACAGGAGATACTGCTAATGATATTGGATTTAGATATGATTGTTCAGGTAATATAGCAAGTACGGGTTTTTATGTAGGATTATCTGGGGCAACGAATAGTGGAACTGGAGTTAATATAAAACACGAAGGTAATTCAGGAAATTGTATATATTTAAACTCCACCAATGGAGCAAGAGGAATGACTATATCTAATGCTGGAAATGGTACTAGTATATATATATCTTCTTCGGCAGGACAGTCAATGGAATTTAATCATTCTGCTAATTATAAAGGCATATTATTAAGCAATTCAGGAACAGAACAATCATTATATATAGAAAATACAAGTACCAATGGTTCTGCTAAAGAGGCTCTTTATATTTCAAGTGCGACAAGTAATGCAACTGGATATGCGGCCAAGTTTTACAAAACAGGTAGTCAATCAGTGGTAGATATTGAACAATCTAATAACTCAGGAGATAATAACATTGGATTAAGAATGAATATAGCAAATGCAGGAGCAGGAATTGAATATGCTTTTGAATTTGCAGGAAGCGAATATATAGCAAGTGGAACAGGAGTAAGTGGATTAACAGGAGTAATAAAAGTTTTAACAAGCGATGGGATAGGATATGTCCCAGTATATAATAGTTATTCATAAAAATATATGGCAACAGTAACACAAGCAGAATTAGATGCTTTAAAAGCAGAAGTAGCAAAAAGGGCGGCCGCAGGAACACTCTCCAAAGAGAATGTTGCTTTGGCTACCACAAAATTATCAAATATAGCACCAGTAACCTCTCAACCAACAGTAGTTCAAACCCCACCAACTCCTCAATATCTTCAATCACTAACCACTTTAAATGCAGAACAAAAGGCGACTGGATTAGCAAGTGTTCAAGCAGAAATAGCCAAAAGAAATGCACCGACAGCAAGCACAATATCAACCCCTACGGTTCCAGAGCCATCTAAAATAACACCAGAGATACCAACCACCACAACATCAAGTGTTGATTTTTATCAACAGCAATTAGATGCACTTAAAAAACAAAGAGAGGCATTAAACGCATCTCAATTAGCCACAGGAGGAACAACTAAAACTGGATATGAGGGAGTGGTTGAGGCATTAAAAAATCAACCAAGTTTAGGATTGGAAGCCAAAGCGGCAGAAGAAGCAAGCAAGGCAGGAATAAGTGCTTTGGAAACTACATTAAGTGCTGGTATAGCAGAAGCAAATGCTATTAAAACAGATTTACAGACCATAGAAAGTGAAAGATTAGCAGAAACTGAAGCGGCCAGAACTAGATTAACCTCAATGGAAAATATCACAAGTGATATAAATGAGATTAATTATAAATATGACATTAAAAAGTCCAAGAAGAATGCAGAATTAACCACCAAGTTATTTGAATTAGATTTAGCACAAGGACAATTAACCCAAGCACAAAATAAGATTGATAAGATAGTAGAATATTATACAGCTGACAAAAAAGCAGAAGTAGATAAGTTTGAAAAAATACAATCAATATATGCCACTTGGATTGATAGCTTAAATAATGAGGAAAAGACCATTCTTAATAATGCTTATACTGCCGCACAAAAAGAATTAGAAACAGCAAAAGAGGAAAAGAAGAGTGTATTAACCTTAATGGTTAATAATCCACAGGCAGGAATATTATCAACAGATACTTTGGATCAAGCGGCAGCAAAACTACAAGCTAAACCTGCAACCGATGAAACAGTTATACAATTAGCAAAAGAAAACCCACAAGCAAACATTAGTACAAAAGATACTATAGATGAAGCACTAGCAAAAATACAAGCTAATCCTAAAAAGAATACACAAATAGTAGGTAGTGCAGAAACAGGATATTCTATTATTGCTTATGACGATACTGGAAAGGTGTCTAGTGTAAGGTCTGTTATAGGTGGAACAGGAACGGGAGGCGGAACGGGAGGACTAACACAAAAACAACAAGGAGCATTAGCAGAAGACTTGGTAACAACATTTGACGGAATAACAAGTAGAGAAGAAGCTCTTAAAAAAGCTAACAGTCTTAATACTTATTATTCATTAACCTATGGAGGTACGGGGTTAAATAAATTAAACGAAGAATTAGATAGATTATATCCAGCACCCATAGCACCAACACAAACAAAAACCACCCCAAGCAACGTAGGAGCATATCAAGCAGGAACAGCAACAAAAAAAGGTCTTGCAGAAGTTGGTAAATTTTCAAGAGAAGCAGGTGAGCCATTAGCAAACATAGTAGAATCTTTTGGAAGTTATTTAGGGGGATTATTTGGTGAATAAAAAATATGTCATTATCAACAAAAAAAAGGACAGGATTAGCAGGTATTGGGAGTCAAGAAGATACAAGTAGCGTTGGTGGATTATATAATATTGCTACTAAAAATAATCTACAAAAAGATGCCGATAGAGTATTAAGCGAAAAAGGAGAAGACCCTAATCAAATATTTAGTGGTGGTTTTATTCAAGATATTTTCGATGGAATGTCTGCACTTCAATATGGAGTAACTGGAGTCCTTAAGGGAAAAAGCTTTAGCGAGGGAATAAAGACAAGACAATCATTTACGGATAAGGACTCCTTGGGTAATAATGGGATACCTGGAATTATAGCAGGAACAATTATGGACATCGCAGTTGATCCATTAACATACGTTGCTCCGGCTACAATATTTAAAAAAATACCAGGAGCCTCAAAGGCACTCGGAAAGGCAACTGAAATAGCTTCTCAAAGTAAGCTAGGAAAATACTTAGGAGATAAATTTGTTTGGATGAATGGTGCTGACCCAGTGTTTAAAAATTCATATAATAAAATGGTTAAAAATATCAAGGTTGGAGATCAAGATATTACTGGCATTATTAATGGAATAGTTGATTTACCAGAAGAAAAAGCATCAAAGCTTTTATCTTTAGACGAAACGGGAAGACTAAAAAGAAATAAGTTAAGCGAATTACCAGAGGGATTATTATCTTACGATGAAGCAGAAAAAGTTAAACTTGCATATAGTAAACTAGATGAATTAGGTCAGCAAGCCGCAGATTTAGGTCTTATAAGCAAAGAAAAGTATGAGGAAACACTAGGTGAGTATATTAAAAATGCTTATGAGAAATATGAAAATCCAGAAAAGAAAGGACTGTTTGGTTTTGTAAAGGATAAAATTAGTCCAACTACTAAAAAAAGAGGAGAATTCCAAGTAACAGAAGAAATAGCTAAGGAGTTAGGGCAAATTAAGAATCCAAGTTACTTACTTCTAAAGAGTATGGTTGATTTAAATCACGACATTCAAACAGCAATATTATTTAAAAATACAGCAAAAACATTTGGAAGTGATGTTGCCATTGAGGGTTATAAAAGGATGCCAACTTCGATAGGATATACCACAACAACTGGTGCTAAGATTGGCATTAAAAGCCAAATAAAAAATATAAATGATGTAATAAATCCAGCACTAAAAGGACTAAAAGAAACATTTAAAGCTGATAAAGTTACTCTTGGAAAGATAAAAAGGATTGAAAATACATTAAACGTATTACAAAAATCACAAGCCGATGAATTAACCAAGTTTTTTCAAGTAGGAAAAGGAATAACAAAAATATCACCAACTAAAACAACCATACAAGGGGTAGGAAAACTACCAGATACATTAAAAGATATTGGTGGAAAGGCGGACAAATATAAAAGCTATAATGATTTTATTAAATCAAGTGATGGAATTGAGGCAGAAAGACTTTTTGAGGAAGGAATATTAGAAGATAATGGATTTGATGATATAAAAGATTTATTTGATTTTGTTAAAAGTAAGTATCAAGTAACACCAGAAAAAGTAAAAGAAACAGTAGTAACCGCCAACATACCAAAAATTCTTAAACTAAGAAAACAAATATCAGAACTTGTGGAGAAGTCAACCATATTAAAAGATATAGATAAAAAGTCTATTGATGATTCTTTTCGTTATTTGGAAAACATAGTCAATACTGGTAAATTTAAAAAGGAGGATTTAATAGAGGAAATGGGTACTTTAAAACTAGACGATTTAGCTGGAAAATATGTTCCTGAACCAATATATAGATACTTAACAGACATACAAGAAGCGAAAAGTGATAGTGAAAAGTTTTTAAATAAGGTAGTCGGAGAGTTTAAGTTTAACAAGGTAGTTCTTAATCCAGCCACCCACGCAAGGAACATTATGTCTAATATGGTTCTTAATTGGTGGAAACTAGGAGTAAATCCGATAAAGGACGCAGGTTCTTATGCAGAGGCAGCCAAGGAAATGGTAAAACCAGGTAAATGGGTTGAGGAGGCAAAACGGTTCGGCTATGGATTGGATGATTTTGCAGCTAATGAATTAAAGGATTCACTTTTAAATGGAAGTAAAAAAGGATTAACTAAACAAATAAAAAATGTTAGAGATAAACTTGGAGATTTATATCAAAAAGAGGAAAGCTTTGCCAAACTTACTGCCTATATCTCGCAAAGAAAGAAGGGAGTTGACCCAGAAAAAGCTTGGCTAGCAGCAGAGAGTGCTACGTTTAATTATGCACAAGTAACTCCTTTTATAAGAAAATTAAGAAGTAGTATTTGGGGATTTCCATTTATAACTTTTACAGTAAAAGCAACTCCATTAGCACTAGAAACAGCAGCAAAACATCCAGTAAGAATAAGCTCAATAGGTAAAATAAAACAAGCGATAGAAAGCCAGGCAGGGATAGAGGAAACAGAAAAAGAAAGAGCATCTGAACCAGCTTGGATAAGGAACGGATTGTATGTTAAATTACCAATGAAAGATGAGGATGGTAACTCTGCATATTTTGACTTAACTTATATTATTCCATTTGGAGATATGGTGTCTGGACAATTTGGACAAGGTAAGGTTAGTAGGGAAACAGGATTAGAAGAAAGTACTACCCAAGCACTACTAAGTAAATCTCCCGCCATAAATATAATAAAAGAAATAGGAAAAAATGAAGACTTTTATGGTGATAAAATATGGAATGATAGTGATAGTGAGGAACAAAAGCTTGGCGACCTAATGAGGTATATTACTAAGACCTTTATGCCACCTGCCATAGCAGACCAAATACCAGGAGGATATATACAAAAGGGAGACAAGCAAGGAGAGAGAAGAATAAGGGGTATTGCAGGAGCATTGGAGGGAGGACAAGGAGAAATTGGACAAAGAGATTTAATGCAAGAAATATTAAAACAGTCTGGTATTAAAATACAACCAATAGACACAGATATTCAGGAAACATATATGGATTGGGAAAAAAGAAAAGCACTACAATCAATGCTTAAAGAAAAGGGAATATTGAGCGAATTTAACAAGACTTATATTCCAGAGGAGTAAAGTATCAACTTTCACCCTATCTCTTGCGAGAAGGGGCATTTTGAGCCTTGTATAATAAAAGAACCACCTATTTGGGTGGTTTTTGTTTATTTGCATTTGCAAATTCTATTTCATTTGGTGCTAACCAGTAATCTAGTTTAGCTTGGTGACCATCAAAGTCACTTAGTTTTGTTTGAGGTTCGCTAATTGTCATCGTAGTTATGTCCCCTTGGTTCATCATCGTCTTGGTCGCCATAAATAACACTATCCCAACATGGATTCATTTTCTCCTCCTTCTTGCTCTACGCCTTGTTCTTGGGTCATTACCAAATATCAACTCATTTATTGCGTTATCTCCTAAATGTGGATATTGACGTAATATCTCATTCTCCATACGTGAGACTATTCTCTCGCATCTCTTATGACAAAAGTCACATAACAACACAATGTCGTCATTTTCGCCCCATACAAACCTCTTATGAACATGGTGTTTTGTTAAATGTGTCCAACGATTACAACATGGACAATAGCCAGATTTCAATTTTAACACCTCTTAAATTGTAAATGAGCTCTAAAAAACGAGCTGTGCTGGCCGTCCGAATTGAACAGACTTAAACTGGCTTATGAGACCAGTAGGATACCATACCCTCAGACCAGCTATCAAATTGTCAGCCACCGAGGAGTCGAACCTCGCCCGCTGGTATCCAAGACCAGTACGCTACCGAAACGCTTGTGGCTGTTTTAGTCCTCTGGTACTCTAGGCACTCTGGGGACTTTTTGAATTGGAGGGCAAGGTTTGACTTGCAGTGGTAAGTCAGTGAACTACAATATCCTGCAATGTTAATTACTCAAAGCTTTACAAATATTGCATATCCTTTTTATTCCCGTTGACCACTTAAAGGATAATTACTATTATTGCTCACAGGCAAATCCTCCAATAGACAAATTACTTTGTCCCTTCCAAGTATAATGCGTTCGGGATTTATAGAAAGTCTAGTCTTTCAACCATAATATTTATAAACTTCCCCATATTATACCTAGAAGGCACAAAGCGATTATGCTTTATGCCCTCACAAAATTTTAAATTAACTATGCAGGAGAACCTGCCATTTCTACTCTTTCCCAATCTTCAGCCAACATATCTGTTTGACTTGCTAACCAAGGAACTCTTTGTTTTTGTACTGTTATAATATAAATATATGGTAATGTATTGGCAGAATTTTCATCTGGATTTTGTAATCCTAGACACTGACCTTTCCCGTTCCAACCCTCTCTAGTTACTAAATTACCTTTTTTTAATTCTTCTATTGCTTGTCCGAAATTCATAATATTATTTTTATTTATTATTTATAATTCGCTCCTTACTCCCCTAAAAAAGAGGAGTGTAGGAATTAACTATTAGCAATTTACTTCTGGAAGATGGCCTCCAAAGTTATATGGTGTTTGCCAAGGGTATGAAGTTATATGATTTTCAGTATCAGTATAAGATTCTATTTTATATTCTTTATAAACCTCTCCCTTAAGTAATTCTAATAATTCTGGAACGGTTGCTTCGTAAATTATTATTGTTTTTGCTTTATCGTCTATTTGATATTTCATATTTATTTATTATTTAATAACATATACAACACAATATCTACTCCCTCCATATCAATTAAATGGTTACTATAAACCCTATCCCAATCTATTTTTTGTCTAGTGTTAATATATTCGTGTTTTCCACAATTATCACATTTCCATATAATAAACCCAAGTGGCGATAATATACAATAAGAGAATATATGCTCACCATCTTTGCTTCTTTTACACTTTTTTGGTTTATTTAGATGTGTTGGTATTCTTGGCGGGCAAAATTCATCAAACATATTATTATTTATTATTATATCGTCAATCCTTCTCTATCTTGACTAATTAAAATATCATAATCAGGTTCTTTCTCATTCTTTTTATTTCCTCTAGAAAAGACAACTATTGATATTTTCTTTCCATTTATTATCATCTCTCCTGAAAAAAACTCATTACCTTCTTTATTTATTTTTTTCCATAATGCACCAAATTTACGATTTTCCATATTTTTATTTATTGTTGCACATCTTATTATTAATTGTAGCATTTTGCAACAATTGGTGGACTAGATAGGTTCTGCCCCTATGTTCTAATATTTTCCTTTACAGGATTTAATATTAGTCTATCTAATACTAGCCCAGAAAGTCAATGACAGGATTCGAACCTGTAACCTATCTCTTAATTGAGATTGCTCTACACCAATGAGCTACATTGACCGCAACGCATATTTCAGCATCTTAATATGCAAACTGTTTAACAGATTCTTAAGACGTGAGCCGGTGGAGGGAGTCGAACCCTCATTCCTAGGTTCTTCCAATTGAATTACACCGACTTATTTGCCCCCAAACCGTAATCTCTAAATTGGGCATTACGACTTTCACATTCCAAAGGTCGAATAAGGTTTGCGTGGTTTCGGTTTACTAACCAATACGCACTAATAATTATATTATTGGTTGGCATTGGCGTTTTTTGTTTTGGAGCTTACCTTAGGCACTCATATTATTAAATGGCCAATTTAATAATCACTTCTCCGTTCGGACTTGGCTCCTCGTGTTGGGACGATTACAACAATATTAATTGTTGGTTATTACTCACCCCTTAGAAGACTACATATTGATTGCAACAATATGAACTTGAAGTTATGTAATCCTCTAAGCGATAAGCAATGCTTATACGCTAATGAACTATCATCCATTGTCCGTTAAGGTGTACGTAAATTACTTAATGGCTTTGGTGTATTGGAGGGCAAGGGACTTCCACCCTTGCACGGAGTTTGAGTAATGATTAATTACGATGTTTCCGTCTTTCACTTGTTTTATGTGGCCACGAATTGCTGTTATCATCTTTTCTTAATCATCCTCCTTAGTTTACATTAGCGTCTATATTCCGCCACCTCCAATATATAGAGCATACACCTTATAATCTTATTTGTCAATTTTAAGGAAGGCTTAGATTAGCATCATTCCAATTCTTGATAGCCTTACTAATCTCACCAAACACTAATCCTATAATGGTTGTGGTTGTTACATCTAATTCTAATAATCCTACATTACTTGCCACCCAAGCAAATGCAAATGCTAATACCATCATTCCACCTCTCCATAGAAAACTTTGTATTCTTTTTAATAATTCTTTATTCATATTTATTTATTTAAAATTTCTAATACTTGGCCGGCAATAATTGGTTCATCAAATGCTAAAACAATTAATTCTTTAATTGTTACAATTTGTTCCGCACTTAAATCAACTTCATCATTATTATAAATGGTTTGTGCTAAGTTCCAATTATCTATCTTTTGCTGTGGTGTTTGTCCTTGTTTTGATGTTAATAATGCTGTTGTTAATATATTTTTAAAAACTATCACCTTATCATTACCATCTATTAATGGTTCTCCTTTTAAATTTTTTAACTCTATTGTTGTATCAAATTTCATCTTTTTATTAATTTTTGTATTAATCTTATTAATTTATTTTTAATATCGTCTTCCCTAAATCCTATTATCCATTCCTTTAATATTCCCGGACACAGGGTGCTTGCTCCACTAACCTCACAATGGGATAATATTTTATATTTTGGGATATTGTATTTAGCCATTAAGGTAATTATGGTATCCTCTAATGATTCTAATTGTTCTTTGGTCGGGCTAATTCTGGTAAAATCACCAGTAAGAGCAATTCCAAGACTCTTATAATTCATTCCTCCAGCAACACAATGTGCAGGAACACTATCTATTGGTCTTCCTTTATGCACCTCTCCATTGGAGGTTATTAGAAAATTATAACTTATATCTCCAAATCCACGTGAAACACCTATTTGTTTAACAAAATCATAGGTTGCATTTAATGGGGTTGCTGTGTGGTGTATGATAAGATATTCTATTTTAGATGTATCTAATTTTTTATATGTCATCTTTTTGTGTTTCGTATAGTTTTCCCCGAAACATACACTTATTATTTTTAATCTCTACCATCTCTAAAGAGTAGGTTCCATTATGGAACGTAATAACACTAAATCCATTTGTCCAAGCATTACCACTATTTTGTTCATATTGTGGCCTTAAATCGCACATACAAGGAATACTATATCCTTTAATCGCTTTATCTCTATCTTTTTGGGAAACGCTATATACTTGTAATTTGTGATAATGACCATATAAAACATCACAACCATATCTAGTCGCCATTGCTTTACTATGATTATCTGTTCCCATTCTCGGCTCGCAATGAGTAATGGCTAATCCATTCTTTTTTAAATATTCTCCATAAGGAATAATTTTAGCACCAGGAAAGTTTGATTTAAAGTCTAATGACTTTTTAACATCTCTATATTCTCTATTAAGATTTTTCGCTTTTAATTTAGATAATAAAGTATCAACTCTTTCCCCATCGTGGTTACCCATTGTAAAAATACAATCGCTTTCTTCTAATTTGGCCGACCCAATTATATCTTTAAATGTTTCCTTAAATGAGGTTAATTCTTCCTCACATTCATCAACTCCGCTAGAATAATCTTTTAAGGTATATTTAGATATGCCATCATAGTTGACGCAATCACCCATAAAGATTATTTTATTAAAGGTAATATCTTTGCATACCTGTTTTACAATATCAATACACCCTATTGATTTATCCCCCTCGTGAATATCTGCTAATCCTAACCAATTTTCAATCATACTTTATTACAATCAATAATAATTATATCGTTATTAATATCAAACATATTATCACAAACATCTTGATCAAAAGTATCTCTTTTTAGTTTTTTATAAACATCCTCAAATGATTTCTTGATTATTCCCATAAAGATAGCTTTAGCATTATCCTTTGATTTTGCGTTAATGTTCTGATACATCCACTTTTTGTTTTTGTTGGTATATGTAATTGTATATACATCATTTTCTTCATCCATTTTTAGGTCTTTACTATAATTATTATTTCATATTCTCCTGGCCTTTTACCTTGAGTTTTAATAACATTAAAAAACTCTTGCTTTGCATCTTTCTCATTATCGGCCTCAACTATCATTGCATTTGTTTTCTTTTGATTTATCTTCTTATATTTAACTGCATATTTCATAATTTCTTTCTCAATTCTTTAAGCCACTTCATTCCCCTGTTAATAATAATTTGATATATTATATCAAACTCCTTTAATTTTTCTAATTTAAAATGATGTTTTCTACAAAGTGGGATATAGTTAAGTGGCTCATATCTTAATGATTTGTATTTCTTATAAGGATAAAAATGATGCCCTTGGATATATTCTATTGCCTCGCATATCTCACATTTCTTACCCCACATCTTTTCTCCTTTCTCTTTCCATTTGGATAATAACGGATCAATCTTTCTTTTCATTTATACTTTTCTTTGTTGTTTTGATAAAATTTAATATCTTTCTTTCTTAACTCATATCCCTCCCTTAATAAATACTTAATTGTTTTTATTAAAAATTTAGTTTGGTTGGGTGGGGATTTCATCTCAATATGTTTTGAATGACAACCAAGACAAAGTGGGGCTAAATTAAGGGGGGACGAGCTAATTCTTCCAAGCGTGTGATGGTAATCTGCATTTCCATCCCCCCAAGAATCTCCACAAGACCAACATTCATCATTAAAACAGAACAGTCCCTTAGTTTCGTCACTAAAATTATTTCTTAGTTGCACTTTTTTCCTCTTCTTTTTTTGCTTTGGCAATTTCCAATAGCTTTGTTTCAAACTTCTTAAACATTCTAGCAATCTCAAATACACTTACACAATTTTCGTGATCAGTTTCATCACACAATTCCTCATATCCTGCATATCCTGTTTCTTGTGCTTCTAAATCACACACAATACTCAAGGCCTCATTGGTGTATTTACCTACCTCATTCTTAATACCTACCTCTCTTAAAAGTTTTTCCTCCTTACTTAGTGATAGGTTTTTAGCGAATTTTACAATGTTTTCCATAATTTTGTTTTTATTTGTTTTACTTTTTTTTATTATTATTTCTCCATTTAAAGGATAGTCTACAAGGTAACTTTTATCAAGTGACAAAAATACATCCCCAATAGTTATCATACCACTCTTATCTAATATTAGAATAGGTGCTCCTGTTGTTTTTTTAATAGATAAAATTTCACCCTTTAAATATTCCTTGGCCGAGATTATGGAGTACCCTTCTCCTACCCAAAAACTACTACTACTATAAGACAAATATTCATTATGTGATATATTAATTGCGATTGGATTATAAGCATTAAACCTATCCTCAATATATCCACTTTCTTTACCGCTCCACGTTTTACCCTCCCTAAACTGTTTATCCAATACTCCTTTCCATTCTTCCAATGTATCACATTGAACGACTATTTTTTGAGGTATTTCTTCTACCAATTCTAAGGAAGTATCAAACGTAAAACGATCTTCAGCACCATTATCTAGTTGTATTAGTTTTTCACCAGTTGGATTAACTTCTTTTATTGTTCCAATTTTTCCTTGATTATCACAAGTATATACTATCTTAACCTTATCCCCTACTTTAAATTTACTCATAATATACTTTAATTATATTAGTTTTTCTTCCTAACTTGTATGCTTCGACCTTTGTTTTTACCCATATATCAAAAACATTACACCCATATCTACTATTCATTCTATCCTCTACCACATATACTTGGCCAAAAATTTCAACCTGTGTTCCAAATGGTAAACAGTTATTAGCCAATGTTCCCTTATGTGTTGTGGTTCCAGAGGCTGTAATAAATGGCGTACTATCTGTTTCCTCCACGCTAGAAGTATAACCACTAACCTCTCCCATAACCTCATAATAATCACCCATTAAATCGCTATTGTTATTATTAGACAATAAAGTGTAGTCATTATTAAGAATAATTGTTTCCCTTATTGGGCTTAAATTGGTCTCTATGGGCGTTTTAAACTGGTCAATGAGTATAAACTCATCTTGATGATATTGAACCCCTTGTGAGCCATTTTGTGCCATTATGGAGGCATTACATACTCCTATTAACCCTATTAAAAATAATAATACTATTCTTTTTAATCTTTTGCCCCGCCTAACCTTAAGCGGGCATTTATCATCATCACTTTGGCTAACTTGATTATTTTGATTCATTTTTTTTAATATAACCTATTAATAGTTTCCATTTATTACCCTCTGTTTGTTCTGGAGTATCTAACATACAATATTCTTTTGGATCTCCTTTAATGAAGCCTCCAAACCATATTGCATCATTAATCTCATTATACCTTTTTTCTACCTCTTTAAAGGTTTCATAATATTCCCAATATTCTTTATAAGGCATATTAAAATGGAATGTCCTTGGTATCAATTTCTTCTTCGTTTCCTGGTATTTCATCACTATCTATTGTTTTTATTTTACTTACTGGTGTATTTGATGGTGTCATTCTTGGAACATAACTCATTGGTTTTATGTTGGCCACGATTTTCTCAAACTTATATGGTTCTTTTTCTATTACCAATGGTGTTTCTCCCTCTGCTTCAATGTCCGCCAATGAATAAAACTTTTTTCCTGGACTTTCAACACTATTGTACCATTTAAGTTTCTTTACCTCAACCTTGACTTGTCCTTCATCAAATAACTTCTTATCTTGTGGGCTAAATGCAATGGCTCCGCAATATCTTTGTTTAGCTGATCCATCATTATTCCTTAATTGTTTCCCGTCTTCATCTAACGCAGGATATGGAACATTTGTATTATACATCCAGAATACCTTACCAATATTCTTTCCCTTTTTTACCTCACCTGTTTTATGGGTTCCTTTAATGAAACGTTGTTCTGTTTCACTCCATTCCTCCTTTGGTTTTAATTCTATGGTGTGGATTCCTACATCTAAAATATCCTCAAGATTAAAAAATTGTTTCTTACTTTTTGCCATTTGTTTTCTTTTTTTTATCGCTCTTTATTTCTACTAATGTTGGTTTTGATGTTACTATTTTATATCTCTTTACCTCTTGATATTCTACGATTACAATATCATCATCACAATTATTTATCCTTCCACATTCAATTTCTTCTTTTACTTCTTTGACTGAGTCATAAAATTCAGCGTTTTCTGCTTCTACTCTCTTTGATATATAATCCAATTTATATATTTTGTTCATATTTTATTAAGCCGTTAGGCTATTATAATTATCTTTTTATTTTTCTTACCTTGATACCTTTCGTACTTCTTTATCAAAGGCTAACATTTTGGTACACATATTTCTCCATTTTATTTCACTTGATTTAAACTTGTAAGTAAATATATCTATGGGGCTGTGTGCTATGGCTAGATATACGTTTGGTAATCCGTTTGTTTTGTCTGGATTAAAAAATGACGTAGCCCTATACTCACACTCTAATTGTGGTTTGTATTTATCAGGAATATCATCAAAATACTTTGGCTCTTCTGGACATTTAAGTTCTATAACGTCAATTATTGCATTACTACATACAACATTTTCAGTAAAAACAGTTTTTGTAAAGCAATAGTCTGGCTTACAAACTAGAACAACTCTATCTTTTAGGTCTGGCTCTTGTTTTTTATCGCTTACATCATAAACCTTATATTTCCAACCACCCTCCTCATTCATATTAGTAATATCAATAAGATATTTCCTTTGATGTTCTCCCCAATAACCTTGTAATCCAGACTTGTCAAATAACTTACTTAACCCGTCCTCATAACACATTCCTCTATGCATTCTACGAACACCATCCTCATCTATTACACTCTTGCTAAAAAATGATTCTGGTGTTACCCAACCTTGCATTATATAATGGATATTGGATGCACTATAACGCCCTACTGGGGGAACATAATCACTTGGTCTATTAAAATGATTTATAAATAATTGTTTTATATCCATTTTTACTTTTTTCCCTCTGGAATATTAAAATCACTTCTTACTTTAAATTGTGTAGGTGAAGTTGGATCACTTTCTGGAATAATTACTTGGTCGGGGTAGGTAGAGAAAATAAAATCAACAACCTCTTTTGCTATTTTACAATAATCTTTTACCTTGCCATCTTTATTGTTTATAAGCAAAGAGTTTATTGTTTTGCTCGCAAACTCCCTCTTCTCTTTAGACAACCAGTCCACGTCTTTTTGATTAAATGCCATATTATTTTTTTATTTTTAATGATTTATCAAATACTTTTAATATACACTCCCAGCATATAGTTTTTATCATATAATGATTAGAGAAAGAAATATAATCATAAGAAAGTTTTCCACAATAATCGCAAATAAGCCTTTCTCCTGTATCTGTAATTCCTATTGGTGGATGATTGAATAACCATTTTATATTTTTTATCCATCTTTTAATTATTTTCATAGTTTATAAATCACGTTTAATTATAAATATTTCCTCATCATCAAATACTTCTTGTAGTATTTTAATAATTTCATTTAACTCTACATAGCCATATTCTTGTCTACACCTACTTAATATTAATTCTAACTCTCTCTTGTTAGAATTGCTTTTTTGATCGCTTTTGTTTTCTTGCATATTATTACTATATACCTTGTAATCTTATTTGTCAATTTCGTCAATTTTTATTACTTCACATTTTATCTTAGTAGTCCACGTTGCCATTCCACTATTACCATTATCATTACATTGCCTAATAATATCCATTTCGTGTGCTAGTGCTGAAAGAATAAAAATAATAAGAATAAATAAACCATAAAAATATTCTTCTAAAGTCATAGTTCTATACCTTTTAACTTTGCATTATTTATTATCTCTTTGCGACAAGCATTAAATCCTCTTTCTCTAAAAGCTGTAGATGGTTCTACTGATAATAAGCAATCCTTACTCTCCTCTGGCAACACCTCCTTTAGGAAGTCTTGTTGGATTTGTTTCTCGAACTCATTAAGATATATCTCCATATCTTTTGGTAGGCATTCGCTATTATCAATGATTAGTTTTCTTAGTTCTTCTTTGTTCATAAGTTTTATAGATTATTTATTAAATAATTCAATGTCAAACATATCTTTTGAATGGTCTTGAGGCAATTCTTTTATTGCTATTTCCCATATTCTTTTTATTGCCTCTTGAAAACAAAACCAGTTCCTACCTCCGCACAGGTGTAAATAACCGTCCTTATCTCCAAAATATATATGGCTACAAGCGTCCCATTTTATTAATCCTTTTACCATAGTTTGTGCTTCATCAAGATTTTCTGTTTCATCTTCTGTAATATCGTTTAATGGCTTTTGAGATAAGATTTTAGAAAGAGCAATACAAGCTTCTCCTGCCTCGTTTTTATATGCTTGCATTTTATCCCTCTCCTCCCCTCTTGCTCGTTCCTCGGCCTTTTGGATTTCTTGGGAGATAATATCGTTAATAAACTTTGATAAATCGTGGGGGAAAATACCTCCTTTACTAAAATTACCTCTCCTTATTTCGTATGTATTTGCACTATCTTGAATAATTTTAATTTTCTCCCAAGTTTCTTTTTCTTCACTCAATACTTCTTTTCTTAATTCTTTTAATTGCTCGGTATTTTCTCTTAATGCTCCGATGTCTTTGCAAACTAATTTTTCTGATACACTTCTATTATCTTTTTCTTTTGGCATATTATTTAATTAAATTAATTATACAGCCAAGAAGTGTTTCCAGGATTGAATAAAAAATCATCCCTATAAATATTCCTATTATTAAATTTTCATTCGTTCTACTCATATTATTTCCCCATATGTTGTAATGCACACCAGCCAATCTTATTGGCTATCGGCACATTCCAACATTGAATGGTTATTACTATGTTTATTATTATGATTGCTAATATTATTATTCCAAATATTATTACCCATTTTGTGTCGTTGTCCATAGATTTTATTTTAATAAATCTTTTTTAAAATTGATAATATCCTCATTACTTAAATATTCATTACCTTTTCTATTTAAACTTATCCAGTTATTGATACTTAATCTTATTTTGTCTTTCCATTCTTTGTCTTTTTGTTTGTCTTTTTGAGATAAAAGGGATTCAATAAAATCTCCTATTCTTGCCCAATCTGTAATAGTAAATATCTCATCTCCAATAGTTGTTTTATACCCAAATCTATATGGTTTTTCGTCTCCTAATCCTTGTGGTATTCCCTTCTTAAACTCCTCTTTCCACTCCTTCTCTGGTTGGGTTGGAGTTTCTACTAGTAATTCTTCGGTTTCATTTCCAAATATATCTTTCACAATTTCGTATTTCTCTCCCTTCTCTTTATTTTTCATAATTTCATTTGCTTCATCGGAAATCCTTACCAATTCTGCAAATCTTTCTTCAAATTTTGCACACTTGCAATATTTACAACTTGCTGGAGACATATCATCATAAGTATCAAAATGCCTATAATAAGGGTGTCCGCACTTACATAGTTTTTCATCTCCAAAGTTTTTATCATATTCGTTTTGCACTTCTTCTATGGACTTATTCTCAAAATCGTCCATCATTTGTTTTTCTTCCATATCTTCTGTCATATATTTATACTTTGGTTATTAGATTATTTTCTTTGGATTTAATTTTTTAAAGTCTTCTTCAGAATATGTTTGACCGCCAAAACTAATTCTTTCTATGTAGTTTTTTGCACCACACTTTTCACAAATCACTTCTGCAAATGCTCCGATAGGTTCATCGCCTGCCTCATAAGGATAAATTATTACTTCACTACATTTTGTGCATTCTGTAAAAATCATATTATTTATTATCCGTAGATAATATTTTTGTTATCTATGTTTTAGGTTATTAATCGTTTATTATTTAATTACCTTTATTTCTTTCTCTTTCGTTATCTGTCATATCTATTAACTCTGTTATTCCGTTTAAAACTTCTATTATTTCGTTGATTTTATGAAACATATCTATAAGTTATAATAAAAGTATAATGGTTAAAGTGTTATTTGTCAATTTGGTTATGCACATTTTTATAAGGATTAAACTTATGTGCCTTAAACGGATCAAAAGCATCATATCCCGCCCTAATTCTTTTACACTTATGCAAAATCCTCATCTGTTTTCTCTTTGCATCAACTTTTTCCTTATTGGAATATTGATTGATATTATATTTTCTCAACTTTTTAAGGGCTTCATCCCTTGTTTGTTTGCCCCACTTGGTGGGTTCTTTTCCATTTCTTCCCTTAAGTTCATTTTTAATATTTGGTCGCCCATCCAAGACACACAAAGGACATTCTTTGCCCTCTCTAATTGTTAAATTATGTATAGGACAAATCCAATATTTTATTAAAGGACTTTCCCCGCCCCTTGTGTGTATTAAAGGCGGTAAATCTTTTTCTAAATACATATCATTTTCATCAAGGACGTCAATCAATTCTTTAAATTCAAATTCCATAGTATTTTAAGGTTAGATAAATTATTATAGCATAAATATTTGCCATTATAAACAGTAATAAAACCAACATATTAACATTTTTGTTCTTCTTTCCTTTAAAGTAGTAATCTTCGTTCATTAAATTAAGCTCCAAGTTTTGTGTTTTTGACATATATTTATAATCTTAACCCTTTACATCCTACTACTTTTCCGTCAGTATTCAAAATGCAATTATCGGGGCAAACTAAATCTTTTCTAGTGGGAAACTTTGATTTTACTTGTTCTGAAACAATTAAATACCCCTCACTTCCAACCTCCTCGGGCAAATTAGTAACCTCTTTGTACTTCTTTTTTGTTAAGGGTATTGTATAGATTGAAAAACCATCGTCTACGTCAATATTTCCTTTTGGCTCATAGTCGGATACTATTCTGGAAAAACATTTACCTTTTGGAATAACCATTTTTATTTGGTTATTATCATCCAAAATTGTTACCTCGTGAGGTGTTAGGTTCTTAATTTTAAAGCGAGTTATTGTTGCAATGTTTATTTTGTTTGACATAAGTTTATTTTGGCAAATTAGCTAATATTATTGGTTGCTTAAAAATATTAACACCAAAGTAAGATGCTTTGAATGTTGGCTGGTTTCCGATTGCCCCAGTTTTAGCATTATAAAATCTCATTCTTTTACTTGGTATTAATAATTGTAACTCACGTTCACGCTCACTCATTGTTACGTTTATCACACTATCACTTAAAATATTTAAAGGCAACAATAAGGCAAACGGCTTTTTTAGATCTAAACATCTTTCCCAGTATGCTCTTTTATTTTTATATGGAGGATTGCTAATTATCACATCCCATTTTTCTGGTTCATAGGTAAAGAAATCTTTATTTATATAAAGACCACTGCAACCAATATCTATTTTATCCTCTATATGCGATCTAACAACATTAAATCCGTTTTCTTTTAAAACCTTGACAAATTGGCTATCCTCCTTGTCAAACGGACACCAAATTATTTTATCTTTTAAGTGTTGAATATATGGCAATAATATTTCCACTCCATTTTTAGGAGTGTATTGCTCATCTCCAAGACTTTTAGTTAAATATAATTTATTATTTAGGGCGGGTTTATCCATGTCTATCTCTCCCCCCTACTAGAGGAATTATTTTGATTATTTATATCTTCGTCTAGTTCATCTTCTTCTTCATCATCATCCGATAATATCCAGCAATATCCACAGTTAGGGCATTGCATATCAATGTCGGTATTTATTGTTGTCCCGCAAGTGGGACATATTATTTCTTTTTCCATAATATTATTTAATTAAACTTATGCCGTAATTAATTATTTTTATTCTCATTTCTTTTTTAACAGCAGCAGCAGCAGCAGCAGCATAAGCAGCAGCAGCATCAGCAGCATAAGCAGCAGCAGCAGCAGCATCAGCAGCAGCAGCAGCAGCATCAGCAGCAGCAGCAGCATCAGCAGCAGCATCAGCAGCAGCAGCAGCAGCAGCAGCATCAGCAGCATAAGCAGCATAAGCATAAGCAGCATAAGCAGCATAAGCAGCATAAGCAGCAGCATCAGCAGCAGCATTTTTGTTATTTTTACTAGGATTTTCTAAACATTTTCTAGCTGCCTCGATTGCCCCTCTTGGTCTCTTGTCTTCTGGATATTTTGCTTCGTAAATATCTAAAACTTGCTCGGCTGCAAAAATTGCATAGGAAACATATTGATTATAATTCATTAGACGGACTATCAGCCAATTTGCAAAATCAAATTTATCTTGTTCCATTAAAATGCTAATACATTTAATAGCATCTTTTTCCTTATATTTTTTAAACATTTTAATTCCTTCCTCGCAAGCTCCTTTTTCTTTTAAAAACTTTAGTGTTATTTCCATATTTATTACCTTGCCTATTAAGGTTATCAAGGTTATTATTATTTTCTATAATTAAGATAATATCACGATACTTTAATATTGTCAAGGGGGCTTTTGCTATATCCTTCAAAAACCTCACTTGTGGCACTTAAAACTATATTTTCCCAGTTCGGCTTAATAGTTATTTGTCCGACCTCCTCTTATGCAAATTTATCTTTTACTCCCAGATTGCCATAATCGCCCAGATTGCCGTTGTGAGCAATCTTTTTTCTCAAAATGATATATAACTCAACTTTTGAATTTAAACGCCCCATAGATGCCTTTTTAGGCCTTTGGTTAGTGGTTATTAAATATGTTTTCCTATAAATTTGTCTTTTAGTGATCATTTATTTAAAAAACAAAAGACTACATAATTGTAGCCTTTAATGTTGACTATTGTAATTGACTATCAATGGTCAATTGTCAATAGTGTTGATTATAGGGTAATTTATTCAAAATATATCTTGCTTTTATATCCATCTTCTGCTATTTATTTATAAATATGTTTGGCCGCCAAATAATAAAACTAATTTTCAAAAATCTTTTTAATTATGTTCTGACAACTTTTTAATATCTCTAAATCTGTCAAAGATATTTCATGGTAGTCATTAGAACTGTTAAGACTTTCTTGGGTCCTATTGATACTATTTTTATCATAATATACCCCTGCATAATCCTCTCCTATGTGGTCAATTTTAATATACATATTTTTTATATTATTATAATCTTATTACTAGGTTGGCCGAGCCAGCCCAGAATATAAAATCATTGTTTTTCGTATCCATCGAACCATACACCTTCCTTATGTGTATATTCTCGACTACACCACGATTGGGCTTGTTTAAGAGTTAGTCCGTATATTATTATCTTTCTTTTACCACTTTTTTTATAAAAACGAACAATATTGTATTTTTCCATAATTATTTTATTCTTTTAATTATAATAATTAAGCTATTGACGACCCTATACAATGTTTGATTGTTAGTCCTGATTGCATAGTCTAATATTTCTAAAAGTGTGCTTTGGAGGTTAATCATATTCAGTCCTATATTTATGATTATTATTTATAGTTTTAATCAACAACTTGTTTTAATTCTCCGTCAATGTATTCTTGCTGCTTTCTTAGCTGGTAAAATCCGTCTGCAATTTTTACTCCCTTAGGGGAGTGTTCATCGTGGAATAATTTAGTATTTTTTGCTTCTAAATATCCAAACATGTAATCATCTTCTTTATAAAAATATATCTTTCCATTATCAAAAGTATGATTGTGTCCGTGAGAACCTTTAACGATAATCTTGGTTTTTTCTTCTTTTAAATTCCTAGGAATATTATCAATCTTAACTAATAATATTTCTCCGTGTCTTATTGCTTTTTGTTTTGTCATAATTTTTTAATTTTAATATTCTTCTACGAATTTTATTTCTTCAAAACCAAACGACATTGATTTTGCTTTTTTACAAGTATCTTGATTTGTTCCAATATAATACTCTCTTTTAGTAGTCGGGCAAAAACAATTATAAAACTTCAAGTCATTACTCATATTCTGAACATTGAAAGATACTATCCTCATCTTGTTTCCTTTCTCATCAATTTGATCATCTAACACCTTGAAGTCTTTTAGTTGAGACATTTTTGACTTATCCATAAACTCATAGGCAATTCTTCGGTGTTCTATGTTATCTATGGCAAATACTTCTTCTGCTAATAATTCATCTTTTCTAATCTTATCAAACCATTCTTTATCAAAACTAACATTATTGATTGAATACTCTACTTTATTTATTTTTTGATTAAGTAAATATTCGGGAGAATTATTTGTTAGTCTCCACTCATTGTTGCGATTATTTTTATATAATCTAATTGCCAATTTTTCTTCGGCCTTGGAATTGATAGATAAGTAGCCTCCGACTGATTTGAGTGCCTTTAGTTCTGCGTTGGAATTGATAGACAAGTAGCCTCCGACTGATTTGAGCGAGTCTGCCTTTAGTTCTGCGTTGGAATAGATATACAAGTAGCCTCCGACTGATTTGAGTGCCTTTAGTTCTGCGTTGGAATAGATATACAAGTAGCCTCCGACTGATTTGAGTGCCTTTAGTTCTGCGTTGGAATAGATAGACAAGTCGCCTCCGACTGATTTGAGCGAGTCTGCCTTTAGTTCGGCCTTGGAATAGATAGACAAGTCGCCTCCGACTGATTTGAGTGCCTT
>Ga0172381_10000513_pt1 | contig 46608 bp, 60 predicted proteins | sample Leawel6488metaG_FD_119754 | JGI IMG/M metagenome (GOLD analysis project Ga0172381, IMG submission 119754) | Leachate microbial communities from a municipal landfill in Southern Ontario, Canada - Leachate well 64-88 metaG | ecosystem: Engineered > Solid waste > Landfill > Unclassified | place... | reverse complement strand
CCCTTATCCTCTGACAGATAGCAAACACCATTTATGGCGAGCTTGGTGTTCTGAATGTGGGGAACCATTAAGAGTATCGGCCAACGTATTATTTAGGGATGACGGAAGTACCAGACCGCTCTTGTGTGATACATGTTTTCCGCATACTCCTCCGGCTGGCCATAATATGTTTAAAGATGATATGAGTCCTTGGCAAGAGAACGCAGTTAGACATATGGAAGACGGATCATGAGAGATATAGCACCCAGGGCGCGTATTGAAGACGACCGCAAAATCGTTGATGAGCTTTGCGTATGTGGCCGTCTGAAATCGAGCCACGACACGAGTGACTGCAAACAATTCAACTGGGTTTCGTTTAAACTGGAAGATGGAACTTTCTGGCCAGACCCTTCACCAATTGTTCCGAGGGTTTGATGTAATTGATGACCATTGGACGTCGTGCTATAAAATAGTGACAAGCTTGGCCTTGACTTGACGCCACCGGGCCGGACTAGATAAGTTTCGACAAAATGTGTCGCAACGGGACCACACAACACAAGAATTATTTCTATGAAACATTCTGCGTCAGCAGCCGCAGAGCGACGAAAGCAGAAGCGGCTGCTGACGCAGAATCGTACTCGTAGACTTCAAGGATGTTTCGGAAAGGTTAAATATCCAAGTAAATCGTCGGCAGAAGCGGTTGGCGGTATGACTGCATATAAGTGTCCAGATTGTAATAATTGGCACTTGACGCAACGCCACCTGATACCCCACGACCGATCTTGACAGTCTATGACCCACCGCGACCGGACTCAACGCAACAAGACAAGTTTTTATTCACTCGCAATCATAAGGAATCACAACACGTCGCATCTTGACCACATGGGACACGCCATTTTAGCACGGCCCCTGACCGGCCCAGACTCGACCCGACTCGACCTCACAAGACAAGCTTCATTTAGAAATAATAACGTCTACTACAATCAGTATGACTGCACCCGACCAGTCACGACCTGACCCGACTCGCCGTTACGGTACCGGTCGTAACCCGACCTCCCAAGCCAAGCTTTCTATCATAATCGCGGCGATTATGAGTTTCATTCTAACGAACATCATTAATTCACTAACGGCATATCAAAAACGCCAACGTATGCCTCGGTGCCCGCAATTATAAATCACTTCGTTTGTGCTATAACATCAAATGCGACCAAATGCGACTCGACAAGCCGTTTTGAGACCCGGCCACCCGGCATCACAAGATGGGGCTCGACAGTCTACGACAGACAAGCCCCATTTGCAATTAATGACTAACCGCGTCGGTGCTATAATCGAACATGCAACGGGACGGGCCAGTACCGGCCACGACCACTTGAGACGGTATTCGACATGACAAGCGTTATTTTACCGAACAAACGACTTTCTACCCGCTCGGGCCTAGATGTGACCAGATTGGTCCGCCCTGGACGTGATAGACCAAGACAAGTTTCTTTGTTTCTTTCTTTCTAACCCTGTGCTACTGGAGTGAGTACTGTTATGATTACTGCTACTGTTCGTCTGAAAGGTGTTGCCCCCTACGGTCAGAGTCGCAATTACGTCATGGACGTGCCGAAGAATGACAAGGAGCGTTCCGACGACTACGAGAAGCGAACTTGGCGCAACCGGCTTCACATTATGGCCACTGGCCCGCTTGAAGGCCATGTTTTCATCCCGCCGATGGCCTTCAAGAACTGCCTTGATGCGTCGGCGAAGTACATGTCGATGCAAGTGCCTGGAAAAGGAAAGGCGACTTACACGAAGCACTTCGAGGCCGGTATCATGGTCGATCCCGAACCGATCGTCTTGCCCGATATCGCCGCAGACGTCGAAGGCATCTGGTTGTACGTTCCCAGCGACGGCAAGCGCGGCGGCAGCAAGCGCGTTTGGAAGTGCTTCCCCATCATCAAAAACTGGGAAGTTGACGTCGTGTTCCACGTCTTGGACGAGACGATCACCGAGGAGATCTTCTTGAAGCACATTCAGGAGGCTGGTCGGTTCATCGGCATCGGTTTCTTCCGTCCGCGCAACAGCGGCTATTATGGCCGGTTCAGCGTGGAGAGCTTGAATTGGGTGAAGCAAGATTAGTACGCGAGCACAACAACGGCACGAATCCTCCACCGGTCACTTGACCGGTGGAGGATGTTTGTACAAAGAACTGCACTGGCCATGCCAAGACGAGACGTGACCGGATTAGTCTCGGCTCAACACGACAAGAAGCGTTTCATCATTTATCATTATTTACAAACTCGACCGGAAATGACTGGATAACACTGGACCCGTCGAGACTGGTCGGGACAAGACAACACAAGTGCTTGTTTCTTTACTAACCCTTTTGAGGAATTACACATGTCAGAAACCACAGCCACTCTACCCACGACTGCATCAACGATCACTCATCCGAAGAAGCCGAATACGATGATGAGCGAAGCGACGCGCGCTGTTCTTGGCATGTTCCGGCAACTCATAGAGTCGCCTGACATGACCATCAGCAGGGATGAACTGAGTGCAGCAATTGGCGAGGAAGTTAAACCAGGGAGTATCACGACAGCAGTCAGGCATATGCGTCGTGATCACAACATTACTGTCGAGTGGGACAGGATTTCGAAGGTATACCATCGTTCTGTCGGCGAGGACAATCTTATTCGACGAGCAGGCGATTTCAGATCTATTCGTCGCAAATCACGCATCGCTCGTGAGAAAATTGCGACATCTGGCTTTGAGAACATGTCTGATGAGCAGAAGATCCGGGCATGTGCGTACTCTAGTGTGTTTGGCGTCATGGCTCGTCTCGGTGAGTCAAGTAGCATAAAGAAGATCGAGAATCATGTCACCAAAGCGAATGTTGACGGCATTCCGATCGGTAACACTTTGTCGCTGTTTAATGAGCAGGCAGTGAAAGTGCAGGCGCAGCAGGGGCCACAAAATGGTGTACGGCCACAGAGCTAATACGGCGTCACCATTCGACACCATGTGACTCGACCGATTAAGACTTGTCGATACAAGACAAGGTTTTTGCTGTATATGAAGGCTGAATTATGAACATAATGCAGCTACAGGCTTTGGTATCTTATCCATCGAATACCTCGAAGGGTGGGAATATCTATTACGAATACCACGACACGGCGATAGCCGACGAGTTGGTTGAAATGGGGATGGTGGTCGGCGATTACACCCAGAACAGCCACGACCACAAAGCCTATAAGCGGTCAAAGAGGGGCGACCAATTGGTGGCCGAGTTGCTCGCCTTCGCCAACAGACTCATGGAGGAAATCACTCCATGATGACCATCAAACCAGGATATTGTGCCTGCGGTAGACCACTCCACTATGTTAATAAGGATGTGGAGAAAATCGTCAAGCAGTATGCTCAAAAGCTCGGCGAGATGGTTGAAATCACGGCACCCTCCGGAACGTTTCTCGTGCAGCGCCACTACATTGCTCTGCATGGGGTTGAGGCGAAGGACCTCAACGGGCTAGCTATCGACGGCGTGGTCGAGAGAACGTCGAAGAAGCCACTCCACGTTCTAACTCCGGAAGAGATAATTGAACTCGAAAATTGGTGCGGGCGAAAGAAGGAACCATCGTGATTGTCGCTATTCTGAGAGAAATCCATTTCATCATCGACGAAGAGAAGCATAGCGTTGCATATGCCAAGCGGGCTATGGGATGCGTCGGCGTCCCGAAGAACCCATCTTCGCATTGGAAGGCGGTAATCGGCAACGACATGGATGACGCTGAGACCAAGCTACGAACACAAGTTGTTTCATTCTTGCAACGGATGAACCTAGACCCAGCGGACTTCGAATTCAGTTATCGCCACACGGATGTGGACGAATTCGGGCAGTTTTGGCTGCTTGGTGATGGTGGCGGCATACACTCCGGACGTAATAGTATAGCAAAGAGGTCATAGTGCCGGTGAGTGCAACACGTTACAATGGTAAGTTGAAGAAACAGATCGCCGAAGAGGCGTTCAAGAAGTTCGGACCAACAGCATCGATCCAGAAGGTTGATGCATACTTTCGCAAATATGGACTGCCCTGCTGCGAGAGATCGATGTACTGGGCATCAAGACGCAAGGCGGAAGGGCACGTTGTGCCGTTGCGGCGCAAATATCGTCGGAACAAAGAAAAGAAGGATTTGGTCGGTCTTATCGCTCGTACCAAGCAGCTTGCTTACGATCTGGGTGGTTACGACCAGCTAGAGGACCTCATAAAGGTTCTCAGGGATGATATAGCCACCTAAATAAGGAGAGGTAACATGAGTGTCTTAGCTTGTGATCGGCGTAGCTGTCCAAATGTTATGTGCGACAGGCTTATCCTCGACGGGACGAGATATATCTGTAATGAATGCTGGCAAGAACTGCTCGAATACAAAGAGACTTGGCAGCCGCCGATGACCGCCCTGGAAATTGAAAACAAAATCAGGGAGTTCATGGGCACTAGCCCCGGCACCCATAAAGCGGTCGAAACAGAGTGTGATATTGACGCTGAATTTCGACGTCTAACTGGCCAGGACAAGCACCACTTATTTAAGCACCATACAAGCACTCCTGATGACTACAATCCCTGAACTTCTGAGCGACATGCTTGAGTCTAAGCCGTCGATAACGATCAAAGAAATAAAGGATCGTATCGAGCTTCTACGGCAGCAGCAGGGGACATCTATTTATCTTGATCATGGCGTTTTGTCTGCGGCATTAGAAGACAATCCAGACAAGTTCAAAAGGATCGATGACTGTACGATAGGAAGAGCAGATCGCAATGAACACGCCATACACGATCTATCGAACGCGATGCGGCAATATGCCGACAGAATCGCATTCTTGACACCAGCCGGTGTTCTCAGCATCAAAGAAGTGCGTTATTGTTTGCACGATGATGCAATTTTGGTGAAGTTGGAACCGCAAGGCGATTAGACGAAGCAGCGATTAAATCGTTGTCGTTCCTTCAAGACGACGCCAGTGAGTTCTGTAAGATGACTGCTATAAAGCTCGTCATGGCCGTGAAGACCAACGGCACCATGGACGTATTCGTGAAGAGCCTTTGATAGGATAGACCAACGTCCAGCCGGTGTGAATTTCCAGCGTTTCGCCATCGATCGACTATTATTGTTGTCTTGTTTAACGATCTGGATTGGATTGATGTAGTAGACGTCACCATATGTGCCGTGTTCAAATTCAGCCGCCCTATCCTCGTCGAAAATGAAACCAACCGAGAACGTGGCTTCTTTGTTGAAGAGATCATGCAGAGCGAGCATAACCGACGTCCAAATCCGCGTGAGTCTTCGACTATAATCACTGAATTCGCTTGGAAGATAATGTATAGGAATTTCCATCCCCGTCGTATTCTTGATGATGAATTCGTGGTTGATTTTCGACTGTCGCCCTTGTTGTGTGGTAATTTTCGGAGGCGGCGCAAAATTTGTTTTCTGTTCTTCGAAGATGACCTCGCTCTTATCCTCGATCTTCTTTTCTGGAAGAGTGGCATAAGCAGCGGCTACAATTTCGTGCATCGTTTCATGAGCCTTGGCGTGCTGGTTTGAAAGCTTTGCACCCTTGTAATGGATGTAAGCAGGCTCCGTGTCTCGAAGAGCAGAGAGCTTATTGACAGTAAGCTCGTCGATGAAGGCATCAAGCTGGCTCTGATACTCATGTTTGAGAGCATCGCGATTAGATTGAATGACCGACGCATCGCCAGCTTTCAATTCGACAACGACGCATCGCTTATTGCTGTCAACGTAGCGGTAGAACATCGGGATGCCGTGAATGCGAACGATCATCCTGTTCGGAAATGTCTTGTTGGTATAGACGACGCCCCAGTCAAATTCGCGACGGCGCGAGCCTTTACGAAGCCCGGCTTCGAAGATCTGTCCGTTGACCTTGACGGTTCCGTTCCACTGGGCCATGTAGAGGAACTGGACGAGATGGTTGGTTAATACTTCTCTGACGTCACCTTCGATTGTCACTTTTGTCAGAGTGCCAGGATAGTAATGGTCACGCTCTTCAAGGGTGTAGTTACCGCCGCTGCCGACCACGTAAAAATGGCCAGTGTAGATTTCGTAATGAAGGTGGGCGAAGAGAAGTATCAGTTTGGCGGCACCGAAACCTCCAACGGTGCCTTGGAAATCCTTGCCGGATTCACCGAGTGTAAGCAGCTTGCCGACGAGTTCGTCCTTGCTCATAGGATCGCCATCGTTACCCCACGAGAAGACGGTATTTCCGTCTTTAATAACAAACCAAGCCTCGATATTCTTGGAACGAGGGGCATCCATGCTGTTTTGCATGGCTTCCCGAGGCATAGCCCATCTCCAATCACGATAATCGTTAAGGGACTTCCGGAAGAAATGTGCACCGATTCCGACTGTGGCCATTGTGAATCCCCTGGTTGAGCGTTCTGATGTCAAATTATAGCACGAGAATCTACCGCCATTAATCTAGAAAACAGCACTCATGGCGGTATAAGTTAATTCTGTATTTGAGTCGTGCTATAACCGGGAAATTTCAACTTCCCATTACTGGAGAAAATGTCATGAAGGGTTGTCTTTGGGCCGCATTGGGTCTTGTGGGTGTTGCATTACTAGTCGTCGTCATCGCCGGGTTGTCGTGGTGGGGTTGTTATAGCACCCTCAATGTCGGGAACCATACGGCAGAAGAGAAGTTGGCCAATGTGGGATCTGCATTACAGCGTCGGCTTGACCTTACCCCCAATCTTGTCAGCGTCGTGAAGGGATATGCGAAGCACGAACATGACACTTTTGCTGACGTCACCAATGCACGTGCGAAGGTCGGACAGATCAATATTAATGCGGCTTCTGCTGACCCAGCCCAAATGAAGAAATTCGCCGAGGCGCAGGGAGATCTGTCGTCTGCTTTGTCTCGCTTGATGGTGGTACAGGAGAAGTATCCGGAATTGAAGGCCAACGAAAACTTCAAGGACCTTCAATCACAGCTTGAGGGCACAGAAAATCGAATCAAGGAAGAACGTGATCGCTACAATAAAGCGGTCAAGGAACAGAATATCGCCATCGACGGCTTGTTCTCTGGCATTGTAGCAAGATGCCACGGCTTCAAGAAGTGGGCTAGCTTCGAGGCGGTCGAGGCTGCGAAAACAGCACCGAAAGTAGAATTCTAAGATTGTTGGCGATTTAGTTCGTGAACTGAGGTTCGTCGGAGGCACTACTAAAATGGTGGTCATTGAGTTCCACGCGACACCAGAAGAAGCTGCGGCCATCGACGAATTGTGTAAGGTGACAGAACTTACACCGGAACAGATTTTAAGGCAAGGGCTGCGTCTGTATCAATCTGTCGCAAAAGGCTATACAACCGTTACTACCCCATTTCTAGGTGGCTGTGGAGGAGAAGAATGAGACGCAAACACGGTTTTACACTTGTTGAGTTGTTGGTAGTCATCGCCATCATTGGCATTCTAGCTGGGTTGCTGATTCCAGCGATTCAGAAAGCACGTGCCGCTTCTTCTGCGCCAACTCTGCGTGGCCCGGTGAACGACGATGCCAAGATTCTCACCGAGGCTCAAATCAGGAGTCTCAGTGATGTTCTTCTTGCACACGAGAAGAAGACAGGCAATCAGATAGTCATTCTTACTATCTCCACACTAAATGGCAGAGATATTAGCCAATTCGCTATTGAGACGGCTAAGTCTTGGAAACTAGGTCAGAAAGACAAGGATAACGGCGTCCTGTTTGTGATTGCAGTCAAAGAACACAAGACATGGATTGCCACTGGCCGTGGTATTGGCGACAAGCTGACCGATGTTGTGTGCCGCCGTATTCTCGCTGAACAGGTGAAACCGCAATTCAAAGCTGGAAACTATGCTGGTGGAATCGAAGCAGCTATCAATGCTATGCTAGCCCGTATTGAAGGGCGGGCGGAAGCTGAACAAAAATCCACGACCCCGCTCGCTGCGGCTGGTGCAGTCGCAGGGGCCGCAGCGGTTAGTTTTTGGCTTACTGGCTGGGGTATCGCTACGATTATACTCATAGCGATTGTTATCCTGATTATCGTTGCTATAGTAGCATCTAATAGTGGTGGTGGCGGTATTTGTAGTGTGATCAGCGATATTGCTGGTAGTGGGGGTAGCAGCGGAGGCGGCAGTAGTGATAGTAGCTACTCTGGCGGCGGTGGCGATTTTGGTGGTGGCGGGGCTGGCGGAGACTGGTAACATTTCATAGGAGTTTATGGTGGATAAAGTATCAATCGTCCAAGTTAAACGCGAGCACGAATCCCTCAGGAAATATTGGGATAAGTGGTACTGTCTGAATAAATCTGGCAGTGAATCGCTCTATCTACAACGAGACGGTAGTTGGAGCCATGTCTGCTTCTACTTCGATACGGAGCAGCAATTGCGGTCGCTGTTAACGCAGCATCATCCGAGTACTACAGTTCAGAGGAAGCCTGAACCTGAACATGAATCCGATTCGTTCAGATCGTTTTCGTCATCCGACGACAACGATACAAGTAGCTCGCTCGATCTCGGCGGCTTGCTTGGTGGCGGTAGTGATAGCAGTTTTTCCGGTGGTGGCGGCGACTTCGGTGGTGGCGGAGCGGGCGGCGACTGGTAGCATTATGCATTAATGGTTAAGGCCGGGTGAAGAAGACTTCACCCGGCCTTAACCATATTGAGGATTTATGGAAATTTCGACAGAGATAGCTGACGCTCCTGAGCATGTCGATCCGATGATGGATTGGTCAAATGACCAGCTTTTCTTTACGCATAGTTGGTGGGACGAGACGAGCCAATTTGATGACCATCCAAGTAAGAAGTGGTGTGGCGGCTTAGAGTGCTACGAGCGTGAATTTAAGGCACGCATCCCTGTTGTGTTCAAAGACTGTGATGAAGCTATCGAATGGTTCATTACGTGGATGCAAGATAGCCATCCAGACGAAGAAGGTTTTTGGGTTGAGTGATGGTTATATTGTTCGAGTTTGATTCGCCAACAACACATTGGTGGCCAGCTATCATGTGGCATTATGATGGCTTCTTTATGGTTGAGTACTGGCTTGAGTCGTTTTGTTGGAACAACGCTAGTTTCTATAATGTCACGCGATGAAGTATAAACCACAGCTGAGAATGGTGCATTGTGATATTAGTGTCACCAGATGGTCAGATCTCTGTGACGGCTTGTTCGACACTCCAGAGGAAGCTTACGGAAAAATCTGCCAGTACGTAAAAGGTGTTCCAGACCGAGTAGGATTTACTGACGCCCCCGAATGCGGTAGAATTAGAACAGGAACCGGATATGGCGAGTCGTCATTATTCGAAGATCCGCAGTTTCATAATTGCCAATTTCGCGTCGTTGACGCGGTAGAATCAAACACAATGGAACTCGAACCATGCCGAATGATTATGCTTGAGTGATGTATTTCACAGTCTATGCAAATCAAAGATGGCTGGTTCGAAGAACAGGAAGATGGCACAAGAGATTATATCGCCATTTTAGAGAATGGCGAAGTATGGCGCTGCAAGAATGCTTATCCCGTCAGCATCAAATTTGATGGGATTGAAATGACTACCAGTAACATAGCAGAAGTAATAATTACTCAACATTACACAGCAGAGAATAAGAATGGACCGTCCGAAGGTCGGAGTGGGTGTAGCTGTTCGTCGTGATAACAAGATTCTTCTTGGTCTTCGCCAAGGTGGACATGCACCGGGCATGTGGGGCCTCCCTGGCGGTCATCTCGAAGGTGGTGAATCATTTGAACAATGTGCGAAGAGGGAAACGCTTGAAGAAGTTGGTGTGGTATTAGAATCGGCGTCTTACTGGGAAGTCGAAAATGTTATTTTCGATGCTGAACAGAAACACTTCGTTACGATTTTCTTGGTAGCTGATATGCCACCAGATCAAGAGCCACAAAATCTTGAGCCAGCAAAATGCGTTAGATGGGAGTGGTTTTCGTGGGACGACCTCCCCAGTCCCGTAATGCCTGGTATCGCACAGCTTATCGGACGTGGATGTAGCCCGATACAACTACTATGACATTCTTAGCGCAGATTAGAGCCGTTTGCAAGAAATATCCCAACTTGGGCGTTGGCGGGTTTATGCCCCTTCCAGGCTCTCCAGATTATAAGAAGGTCGTAGCCACAAATAGGCAGGATCTGCTTGATAGAGCCAACGACATCAATTTTGTTGTAAATTGGCTTGATGGTGTCGAAAAGACTAAATCGATAACGAAACGGTGCGGTAGTAGCTATGGTTTAAAGCATTCCGCTGAACCTGAATCGCCGAATCAATACATAGCAAATGGAGTGTTTATTGTAGGGGCTATCATAGCTGGATTCGATTTTATCCGATCACACGACGGGAACGGGAAAAATGCTTATTTCAATATGTCGTGTAAGTCAATCGCACGCAAGTTTGGTAAATCGTTGCCATTCGAAATCGGATATTCTGCAGTATCTCTGATCAAAGAAATATAGACCTCACCGTATTTAACAACGGGAGGTCAATATAGTGAAATCGATTCTTTACCAGCTTTCAAAATATAATCCTACACCTGATAATATAAAGGTGACTGTTCCTGAAATCATACAGGAACAAGAAGAGGATGAGTTTTGGAAACTAGCTTGCAAGATTGTCAATTCGCAATATTCCAATCACGACAAGCTATGGCAGCATGCCGTAAAGAGTGTGGCATCATTACTGGTCGATATGCCGACTAGCCTGCACACAGATATCCTGTTCTCGAAAGAGATACTTGGCATTTATCATTGTTATTATAACCATCACGACCAAGTTGCCAGTGAAGACTGCACTGACCACTTTTTCATGTCGTTTTTGCAGCAGACAGACCCAATAGAATATCAACAGAAGTTTGAAAACGCCGTTGATAGTACAGCAAAGAGATTGACTATCATTCGCGTTGCTCTTGCTACATCAGAGCAGAATAGTTTGCATATTTTCTGGAGCAATCCAAATAGCACAAACAGCCACGGCGAAACCTATACTCATAAGAAGCAAGACGAGCTGCCGCTCGAATTTAGAGGACCTGCCTTCGAGTATTTAGGTATTAGCTCGATTGCTGAAGCCGCCGATCTTCAAGAGAGGCTTACGAGAACCGCAACTTTAGAGCAGATCATTTTAGGCCGCATGGGCTATATGATGTTCTGGAGTTGGAATGCTCGCGGCAAGAAATCGCAGGTTCCATTGTTATCGGCACCGCGTAAAGAACTATCACCACCACCAGTTATCTATCTTCCAGCACCATGACACCAGAAGCAAAAGAAGTAGTCAAAGCTTTCAAAAAGAACATCGAACTCCACTATGACTATAGATCTATCGTGGGGACATTAACAGATAGTAACGACGAAAGTGATATCGCAGATGTGCTATCTGAGTTTTATAATGAAGAATTCTTCAGAATTAAGTTTAATGGATATTGTTCTCCATTAGATCTTGTGAGTGCTTCAGGTCTTATTGTGTCAGAGAACAAGACATATGCAGCTGGTAGCTTAAAACAATGCAATCATATCAATGGTGGTGCTGCTGTGTCGCTACATAAGGTTGAGATGCTGCGTATAGCCACAGGTGCCATACCGCCGCGATACAAAGTTGCTGACACTCATTTCGCAAGATATGGCATATACGCATGCATGGATGCCTACAGGTTCGTATGGACTCTAACTCTCGATAAAATCGGCAGGGCTGTTGTGGCATCAATGGACGGTGCCTTGAAAATCGGCTTTAATAGTAAATTCGGTCCAAATAAAGGGATGAACATCGAGCGTGGAGACGACCCTGCTTTTCAACCTGTTATCTTCATACCAGTAAACGATGCTGCGGAAAAAATCGCAAACGGATGGAGATGTATTGGCCGCAAGGTTGATGGTAAGGTTAAACTATTCAATATGAGCAGACGTTTTGAAGAGTTTGAAATGTTTGCGATTTGGAGGAAGAGGCACCAGAAAAATGACTAAGATGTTGTTCATACAGTTGCATGGTCCTGACGGCGAGACAGTCGAGGGTGCCGCATCAATCTATTCAGACGGTAAAGAATTACCTGAAGGGCAACTGTCGGTGCGTAAATCAAAAGCTGATTCTGATGTTGTGATGGCGGTATCAGACATGCCGCAGCATTGGCAGGATGAGATTAATAGGTGGAACCTATGGTCAGATGAGCATTTACCATGTAGCGAAGCGATGGACTAATGTCCAACTGGGAGGATATGCTCTTCATAACCATCGCCTGACATCGGCTTACCAGTTCCCCATCGATATGGCTTAGCCTCTGGGCCGACAGATTTAGCGGCGTTACACTTCTTTCCTTGATGCACGTCGTTTTGCCAAACTTTCGTTTTCGGCTGCGAAGTTTGCTTCCGTTCTTTAGTGACGCCATCTTCTGCGAGTTGTTGTAGTTTCATCAGTTATCCTCATAGCTCATTTTTTGATCTATAGTACTGAATAATCTTTTGATTGCTCTTGCGTCTCCGCCATACTTCTTTGTCGCTAAATGTGCCAGAGCATCATTGTTGTCGATGTTGTCGAAGTTCTTATCCCCCCACATATGTGATCCTATCGATGAATTGTGGATGAAATATTTTATCAAGTCGTCATCCACTGCGAACACATAGGTATTACCTATAACTGGTTTGTGTATTCTTGGTTGGATTCCAAAGGGTAATAGCCAGGCTTCTACATATTTCTGGGTATTTGGTGGTAAATCCTGTAGGTTGACGTCTGAAAACGCCCAGCTATTTGTCTGTGCAATCTCGTTATATTGGTTGAGTTCGTCATCTACACGGTTTGCTCTGCTCATTTTACCACCCATTCTTAGATATATATTTTGCAGGGAGTGTTTGAAAATAGTCCAATCTATATTTGTGGCGTATTTGAATTAAATCCGATTCCGCTTGATGCTATAACACTATGCAGAGTTAACCATTACTTTTTGACATTGGAGATAGTTGATATGGGTGGCATGGCTTGGTCGAGTGCAGAACCGGAACGCAAAGAACGGCTTGTTGGCACTGACACCGCGATTTCTGCTATTACTAAATTGGCAGAGGGCAACCCCGGTGCTCTGCGTGTTTGTATCGATATACTGAAGTACGGTACAGAAGTCGACCCGCAGGGTATGGCCTTCGGGACACTACTATGTATCGATTCACTGCATATCTATGGTTCCCGCATCTGGTTGCTGTATAAGGACATTTGCGGTGAAAATCTCGTTATGATGATGGCATGCGTGCGTGGGTGGCAGCTTGGTATCGTGAATCAGAGAGATCTGCTCAAGGCCATCGAGAATGCCGCCAGCGGCAACCGAGCGCACAACCTCGACCTGCCTGCTATTTTAGTTGCTGTCAAGGAACGTCTTGTCGATTTCGGTAACATGCCAAAAGTTGCACCAGAATCACCAGTGCCTGAGGTGCCGTGGATGCAACCGGCATTACCATCAGAGCCAGAGCCGTCGCCGTCGCCGGTCGAGCCGCAGCGCATTATTGACCTCGACTAAATATATGTAATGAGCAAACCTCGACCAACAGTTGAACGCTGTCCTTGTTGTGGAGAATGTGCGGGATATCTGCACAAGCAATCGCCTCGAAGACAAGAGTTCAAATGTTGCAATTGCCAACATATTTGGACATTCTGGAAGACAAAAAAGAGAAAATGATACTAGGACTGATAAGTACCATTATCTGCTTTGTTTGTTCTATTATGTCGATTTGCATGAGTCTAGTACTCATGAAGAGGTCGCGTGAGTTGAGGCGAGTTACGGCAAAGCTTGAGAAGTTTGAAAAGATCTATGGCGCTATGGCTTTAGAGCTTCAGAATATGACTGATGCTGTAGTGCTGCATGACCACGACGGTGTTGAGATTTTCTATAAAAAGATATACTCACTACATCAACAGTTTATGGCTATTCGCACTGACGACTAGGAGCGTAATATGAATACGCTTGTTCTTGTTTCGGTTATGTTCTTATCGCAAATTCCGCCGTCGCCCGGTGAGGTAACGGCAAAGAGCTACGCGATCGATAGTATGACGACGCAGCAGCAGAGAGAATGGCTGCTCGCTCATATGATGGTTGATTTGCGGTTCGATGATAAGAAGATGGCGACATGGGAAAAGAAATTGAGCGACATGACACCAACGCAGGTCGCTGTGGCGGCGAAAGCTTATATCTTGCAACAGGAGAAGAAGCAGCTGCAAGAAGATAGAAATTATGCTATGCGAATGGCGAAGATGCAGGCTCAAGCACACACATACTGGTATAAGACGTACTATAAGTACAAATCATACAACTACACCAGCTACCCGAATTATGGGTATGGTTGGGGTTATCCTCTTCGCCCGATTTATGTCGGGCGAATCTATCGCTAGCGGACGGTTGCTAATCTGCAGGCCGTAGATCTAGAAATGTTTAATAGCTTGCAAATCGTGCTGTATGACTCGCCATTCTTGCGAAGAGCTTTTATCCGCTTGACACGCTCGTCTTGAGCGGTGATCGTCGGCCTACCAAGTCGTTTGCCTTCTGCTCTTAGCTTCGCTACTGCAATAGTAGAAGCGCGGGCCTTGACTTTTCGCTCTTTATAGCGATGCAGAGCCCATAGTACGTTGAAGACGAACTCGGCATCGGGGTTCTTCCTCATGGTTCTTGTAATCGACTGTGACAGCTTATTAGCAAGAGCCTCAGAATCTTCCAATTCTTGCAAGAAGACTTTTGCAATCCCCTGGATCTGCCTCATCTTCGCATCCCCAATACGTGTTTTTCGGTGTAATCGACCGCGCGATGAATGTTGTTGAGCAAGAATCGCGCTTCTTTCATGAAGGATTCGACTGCTTCTTGTGGGTCGTCGAAATGGCCAGCATCAGGCCAGAAGCTGTCACCGCACGGCACGTTCTCCGATTTGATGGAGAATAAGACGAAGAACTTGCCGTGACTCTCATGGACAGAGAGATACTTGTTGTGAGCGTAGAAATGCCAGCCACAGTTCTCGTGCACGTGCAACACCCAACCGGTGCCCTTGAGCTTTTGCATCATAACGGCACCCTTAGTCCGTGCTTCAACTTCTGTCATCATAACTTTTTCCTATATCGGTTAGAACGTCTGATTTCAATACCAAACAACGTAGTGATGAACGGTACTGATAATGCCGGTATTGGCATTGGTGTCGGTGTCTGTTCGATTGGTGCTGTTGAAGCAACCAACATGGATTCGAGATTAGCTTGACGCAATTTCTCGGTATCATGGCGTTGCTTACATTTGTTGCATATCTCGTGATCTTTGTCGAGAGCATCTTCATCGAGTACGCTACCGCATTCCCAGCAATATTCTGGGCATTCACCGCACAGCCCGCTTTCCGGCCTCTCGGATGTTTGTAAGCGACCACAAGACCAGCAATACCATGAGATCAATCTTGATTCACGCTCTTCGGAACCTCGATTGCCTCGATACTCGATAATACCATCTCGCCGTAAATCAGATAGTATATTCTGAACAAAGGTCTTAGTGCCGTATAGAACGGCCTTGTCGATCTCTGTCTTTTCAGGGTCTCTGACTCTTGATCGTGTACCCTTATAGAATTTTCGGGACGCCACTTCTGGTTTGAGCAACCTTGATGCGAGGTTTATCAATTCATACTGTGGGTGCCAAGCTCTGTCTGCTAGGACTTCTAACATCCAGGCTTTAGTGATCGGATTTTTGGAAGCCACGCTTATCTCCGCCGTTTTTGTTGATTGATCCGTTTGGCGGTTGGTTGGCTACTCTTGGCTTTCTCGGCCCTTGCCTTCTCAGCCCTGGCTTTCTCGTAATTGCTCCAGATGCTCTCCATAGTCTTCCACAATTCTCTCCAATGATCACGAGCCTCTGAAACATCATGTGGGTCGGTGAATCCGAGATGCTCGACGGTTGTACACTCCTTGCCGTGGTTTCCTTCAAGCAAGAAGTTATGAAAGGTGTGCATGTATTGCCAGAACTTCGTGCGAGGCTTTCGGCATTTGCCTTCGTTCGTCGCTGGCTTCCGCTTATCGGATGCAATTTGCAGTCTTGTTTTCCAGTCAGCGAGGGCGGCTTTGGCGGCTTGCTCGCCCGAGTCTGTGCAAGCTTGCACAACCTGATTCACTATCCGTTTCACAACTTCGCCGTTTGCTGCTTGGTTGTGCTGGACGATCAAGTGTGCCGTTTGGAATTTGAGATTCTTATTGCCTTTGATTTTGGCAATTTCCTTGATGGCGCTGATCTTCAATTTGGCAACGTCGACCAGCCCCTCTTCACTCAACTCCTTCTTTTGAGTCTCGACTGCTAATCGACCAGCCAAGGTCGATTCCTTGATGTGAAAGTAGACAGCCAAGCTGCTGACTGACATGTTGTGTGTGCTCAACATATGCTGAGCGTTCTTGACAACAACATCGTCACGCAGTCCCTTCTTGACGCCGACGGTATTGCAACTGCGGGCGATCAACTCCCTTAGCATCTTGTCTTGGGTGTCGATGTAGTAGACTTCGCAATCGAACTCGCTCGGCAAATCGCCCATTTCGACGAGGATTTCGAGCCCTCGGCTGCGGTGGATGCCATCAGGGATGAGATTTCCTTTGAACCCCAACTCTGCCGGGAAACAGACGAATCGTTCGACCAGCTTCGTCTGGCTGATACTGACGGCGAGCGATTCCGCATGAACTTCGTCGATAAGAGCTTCAAACCGCGTCTGCATCTCTCTCGATCTTGGGATGTCGAAGTCGGTCGGAAAGCGCAGCTTCTTGACGATAAACTTCACGCCAATCGCCTGGAGGTGAGTCTCCATCTGCTTGTTCGCACTCCAATTAATCTTCAACTGGTCTGCCATTGTATGCTCCGGGGTAAAGTGTCAAAAACCGGTGAATTATAGCACGACGATACGCAGGAATTAATTTCCCGCCTAGAGCTTGTGCTATAATTAGCGCACATATCAAGAATCTGGCTCTGGTAATTTAAGATATATCGATTGTCGTAGTGAAAATATATCTGTTACATCGTCTAGTTCGTACGGTAATATTTCCGTACGTTTCAATAGAAACTATGGCGACAGTCGTGTCAACTATATGTAACAGCGGCTATGATATACCGAGCTGCTGTAGTTTTATCTCTAACTCTTTTCTTTCCCGTTTTCCTAGTGGCTTACCCCCCATTTGTTCTTCCGGATGTAATATTTTACGTATTTCCAAGATCTCCGGTTGGCTTAACGTCATAGCGTTAAGCTGATAATCCTCAAATGCCTCCCAAGCGAATGGGACAACGCCTTGAATGAGTTTCGCAATAGCATTTGCGTATGTTCTGATTTCAAGTTGGGCATGGCTATCCATGCGTAAACCCAAGAAATGAAATAGATTGTTGCCGTCGATCTTCCAATATGCCTCGGTATATGTGCTCAGCGGCAGATCTTTTCTGGCTTGCTCTCTGGCGATACCAGCATCAATCCTCTCCAGATACACTCGGTTAGCAAGCTCATGTAGCTCTGCTTCTCTCTTTGAGAGATATTCGCCAGTGAATTCGTAATAGGCTGCTGGGTCTGGGGGAGAATGCAGGTGTGCTGGTGCGAACTCACCAGAACCCTGCTTACGATCACTGGCTTGTAGCCGCCATTGGTCGGCGCTTGTAACACTGCGGCTATCGATGGCTTCGCTATATCGTGTCGAATACTCATTCACGCTTGCGGTGCGATGTCGTATCCATTGACGCCAACAATCCATCGGAACGCGAACATGGAATTTGAACTCTACCATCTCTAACGGCGAAGTGTGTCGATGGCTCATCAAATAGCGTATGAGAGATCTATCATCGCTGACAGCTTTTGTTCCAGCACCATAACTCACTCTGGCAGCTTGAACTATTGCTGAATCGTCGCCCATACGGTCGACAAGGCGAACAAAACCATCGTCTAGGCATTCGATCAGGCGACCGGTATTCATCGCATTCAGAAGACTGCGGAGCTTTTCACCAGTCGATAATCTGGTTTCTAAATCTTCGATATCGGGTAATGCATTAAGACGGGACAGAATGCTCATTATGCAGACAATTCCTCATTAGATGGTCCAACTACTTCTCCGATCTTGCTGAATTCAACAAGATCATCAAACCAATATCCATATCGTCTTACGTTTTGTGCCAAAACGCCTAGATCGACTGGGAGAATCCGCCATTTTGGTTCACCATTCTTGTCGAGTTTTTGCTGTTCTGTAAGGATGATTCTACCGAAATCGTCCTTACAAATAATGCGTTTCTTGTTCTCGACGATGACCTGTGGCTCACACACTGGCTCGATCCTGGTTAAGTGAAGATCGATGAGAGCGTCACGTTGATCTCCCTGCAATATCTCTTGCCAGACCTCGCCGACAATTGTGATGCAGAAATCAAAATCGCCCTTCTGCCAAATTTTGTTGGCTGTTGAGAATTTGCGCAGATTGCCCAAATTCAACCTGTTGACCTTGAAAGGCTTTGCATCCGACAACTCAATAACAATCGATACGCTTTCGAGTTGTGAATGGTATTTGTCTTTGACTTCTTGTAATCTCTCGGTAATTTCAGCTGGTGCTGGCCAGACTAACGCCATGATCGTTCTCCTTGGGTTAGATTATCAAATACGTTGGTATTTAATGTAGGAACGTGGAACCAAACATGAACGCAGATAGAGTACGTAAGAAACTCGTCCGTAGAATACTGCGATATGATACCAAAATTCATACATTGGTTGAGCTATTTGAGGCTATGGGAACTGAAGAGAAAGAAATACGTCACGAGATTGCGGAGACCATAGCCGAGATATTGTATCCCGACGGTATCGCTAGAATATCAGAGGTTATCCATCCGAATGGAATAATTTCTTAATACTACACTAATTAAAGATATATTATGCAGCTAGCCGCGCTTCATAATCCAGCTAAGCAAATCCGTAAAAAACTCATTGGTAGGTTTGGTGATATCTCTATCTATCGTGTTGACGGAGAGCAAGTTCGTTCTATAAGCAATGGGCTAGAGGAATTTAATGAGTCTGCTAGTCATATGATAATCGATGCGATTCCAGAAAATGAAGGCTGGGTTGAGAATACCGTAACTAAAGAGGAATTGCCATTTGTTGTTTTTGGTTTGGTGTCCGGAATGATATCTGGCAATTATGATGCAGGCGAATTAGCCGAAAAAGCGGAACGATATAAAGTATCGCCATCACAGGATGGTGCTTCTGGGACTCCTGACCCTAATACTTATATTCAAAAACTTGGCGACATATTTGGCGTCAAGTTTTATTTAATTGATGCAAACGTAGTACGTAATCAATATAAGGTTGACTTCGCTTTGGGCGGTAACAATGGCCCATACGATTGGGTACCAAGAGATGAGATCTGGTTAGACGCAGCCATACACCCTAGTGAGCTACCTTATATCGCTCTACATGAATTCTACGAACGACATAGAATGCTGCAAAATGGTTTAACTTATGATAAAGCACACGCAGCAGCTTCTTCTGTTGAGTGGAAAGCTAGAGAAGGCGAGAAACTACCGCAAGAACACATTAAGCTAATGCAGTTTGTTCGTAATGCAATACGTATTTAATTTGCGTTATCTTAGTTGGTTAGCTTGTCGTCGGGCGGCGACTAGAATTATGTCTAACTTACGATGTAGGGTCTTCGACACAGGTTGTCCAGCAATTAGTTCACGTATCATCGACCTCAGGCTATCTGCCTGGTATGTCATGCCATTCTCGATAATTTCTCGTATGTCTTCCTTTGTAAAAGACAAAGCATAATCCAACCATCCTTGGTATAATGTATTACCAGCTTTAACGAGTTCTAGTTCTTCGAAGAATGATTCCATAATGTATCTTTGCACGTTTGACTCTCTGTAGGTCATTGTCATAGTAGTACTCTCTTTGATGAAAGGTTAGCGATGGACCAGGAAATAGATCATTTGGCTTGCAGATATTGCGGTAAAGAGGCTAAGAGCAAGTCTGGCCTTACCAACCATGAAAAGACTTGTAAGAAGGCTCCAAAAGGTTCAGGAGATGTGAACGTGAGCGATCGAGACCAGAGGCCGGAAGAAGAAGACGACGATCAAGATTTCGACCAAGATCACGGTCAGCGGCATGACAGGTCGAAGTCGCCCAAAACAGGGCAATGGCAGATCGGTGCATTCTTCATGATGCCCGACCATATTCCCATGCTGCTCGACATCGACTTCTGTTCTGCGTTGAGCACGCATATCCTGGAGCATGGTAGCTCAAATAGTGCTATTATGGCCTTTGCACACCAGCTAAATAAAGTTGCTGGAGACTGATGCAATTTTCAAGATTAGCGTTAGCCGCAGCCACAGCACTGGTAATTCTCGCCTATTTTGGTGCTCTACTGTTGGTTGAACGCTTTCTTGTTTTGGGTGTCCGGTCCTATATCATCGCAGCTATCGTATGGCTACTGTGTCTTGCACTTGTGCGGAAGCGGTAGTAGTAGATATGTGATGAAATATATTGAAAAGGGTCCGGGGTCATCCTATGTCTATACAGAATAATGGTTCCATACCAGTCCAATTACCAACCAATCCGGTCGACGGCCAGATATGGATAGATGGCAATTTAGTCCGATGGCGTTGGTCGGCTGAATATGACGTCTGGGTGAATATTGGGTCAGCGACTACTTATCCGCAGGCCGACGTAAACACAACCGGCTTGATGAGCCCGCAGGATAAGAGGTTTCTAGACTCTATTCCTATCATCGCCGGTGCTTTTGGGATTATTACTGACCAGAGCGCAATTATTAGGTCACAGGACAATCGCGTTGGTCTTGTTAGCGGAGCCGTCCAGCTCCATAGCGATAGCTTGACTATTGAGTGCATCGATGCCAGTGGGTCGCCATATCTCGGGCAACCATTGCCAGACGATCCCACTGGTGTCAATCTAGCAGGTCTCAAATTCTCGCTTAATACTGTATTTCTCGATACACTATGTCTTGAGGTAGTTGGTCCAACTGGCAAAAAGGGCGAGAAAGGCCCCGATGGACTGCCTGGAACAGATGGTTTTAACGATGGTCCCGCTGGAGAGCAGGGCGATCCAGGAAAAGACGCTACTGTTGCTTATACTTTTAGCGGTATAAAGGTAGTTGACACTTCTGATATTGTCGACACAGCAGTAGTAGCTTTACAAATGGACGGTTCTGGTGGTCGTCTATCTTATACGACTGCTAAGATGAATGTGCCGTCGAATACAGCGCCAGCAGATCAGTTAGCAGCGCAGCCAATCCAGCGGTCTCTAATTTATCCAACAGTTGCTGAGAATGGGAAAGATTACGTCACACTCGATGACTGGAAACTGTCGATTCCGAATGGCGACCCGTTATCTGATGACCCAGAAGTTTTGTTGGTGAAGATGTCTCCCGATATAGAGGTAGGGCAGGCTTTACCAATTGAATTAACAAAACTGACCGATTTAATAACAGTTGTGGTCGATTCCTATAAAGCTAAACTTGAGACATTCCAAGATACGTGGATGGCTCAAATGAAGACTTACGTAGAGAGCAAGGATTCAGCCGCTCGAACAGTATTATCATCGATCGCGCAGCAAGTTGCACAATGTGAATTTCAGCGACCATTGGAATTCTGTCTCGGTATCGCGCCATCTGATTGCTCGCAGGGTGTAGCCAACACACAGTTAATGGCTGATGTTGATGAGGTGGCTACAACAATCTACGTCGATTCGCCCACAAGTTTTCCAACAACCGGGCCATATACCGTTTATGTTGGTACTGAACATATGCTTGTTACTGCAGGTTACGGCACCACAACATGGACTGTGACCAGAGGCGCAGACGGGACAACACCGACAACACATTCTGCTGATACTGCTGTTGTATTGAAAATCGAAGTTGTTATCCCTGTGGTAGAAGCTGGCGAAAGCCCACAACCAGCACCTACATCGTCTAGTACGACAACATCAGCAGTATCATCTACTGATAGTACGAGTGCTGACTCGACTACGCTGATGCGCACTAAATATTCGACATCGGCACCGTTCGACCCGACAGATCCGGCCAAATGCTTGCTGCCGTATCGAATGATGCAAATAATCATTACAGACGAAGCCAACCCAGTCTACGTGACCGGAATCCCTGATGAGAATTTGAACATAGTCAATTATTACAATAACGACAAAGCAGCTTGGGAGAAATTCATAAACAACCTGACTGCTAATCAGGTTGTTGCGCTCGGCTTGTTACAGATACCGAACACAGACTCGACCTATTACGGTGACGAGCGCGACATGAAATGTGCAGATTGCACATTACCATACGATTCGATGAGAGCAGAAACATTTTATCACTTGTTGCAGGCACAAGAGCCCAAGATTACATCGAACGATATTGTTACTTTTGTCGATAGAATGTTGACTAGAATTGAGTATGATTATGAAGATCCTATAAAATTGTGCGGTAGCGATTTTGAACCAAACCAAATAAACATCCTATATAAATCGAAAGCACTGAGTGCTGATTCTCAATATGCTCTAGAAGAACAAGCTGCACTTGAAGACGCCATCGCAGATCTTCAGGTAAAGTATCCAACCATATGCTTTGTTTCAACTATTAGCTCGTCGTCACCAGACCACAACCAGGACGATCGTTGGCTTCAAGATGCAACGGCTACTGCCAGCAGGTATATGTGCTATCAGCCACCTACAGCGACGGTCCCAGGGACAGACCATGTTGTTATAATGTGCATCGCAGACGAGGCTAGCCCGATTTATAGTTATAGTGGGTACAAGGGTCCGGATGGCGTGAGTGGTCCGATAGGCATACCACAAGGAATGACTGCATGGGACTATGATCTCGCAAAGTGGAAGGATTCACTTGCTGTATTGCGTGGTAGTGATAATAAAGTACGGCTTGGCGTTCTGCAGCCTCAAGGATATGGCGGTGCTCCTCCTCGTGGTGGCGCTTTGAAACCGAACAATGCTGCGTGGCCTGGCGATACCGATAGAAGTAAGATCACTATAGTGCAAACGAACACGCAATCGTTTACGTCCAGTGATATGTTATCAACATTTAAGACGATAACAAACAATGGTCAATTTACCCCGACTATTTTGTATATCGTTGTTGATACTTCGGGTTCTCTTGGCAATCCGAGTGATGTCGATGATATTGTATCGGCTGGAGTTTCATTGATTCAAAAAACATATCCGGCTTTGCATGTGATGACAGATGTTGTCGATATCGGCACGAACAAAGCTGGCGAACTTGCGATTCCTCCTGCAATTAGTGGTTATGTTACACAGGCAGCAAGCTCGCAATATCTATGGGGCTGGGAGTATGTGTCGCCAGCCAAACAAACTATTTTATTCCCAACTTTATATGTGCGATCTACTATTGATGCTGCTGAAAGGTGGCTCGGTCGTGCTGTTGGTATAGTTGAACAACTTCTTTATTATTGGATGCCGAGGCCGACATATATTCCCACGGCAGCTTATCAAATGTTGGTATTGGTGATAACTGATGAATCAAACTGCAGTGCTGTTCGGAATACGAACGACGGTTATCACAGTTATGAAGGTGTAGGATTTAATACTGGATATGACAATTACAAGCGAGACAAGGCACAATGGGATACTTGGCTTAGCTCGTTATGTTCAGGCCAATATGCTCAAATTGGAATATTGCAGCTAGCTAACCCAGGTCCGTCGACTTATCCAGAACAAACCGACCGTGGCCCTGATTCATATACGCTGGCCGATGGCTCCAAGACTGCAGGTTGGATTATCGATGAGGCACACCCATTCACGCAGGATGAGAGGGATATATTACCTGATACGTCGTGGGGTACTAATATAGATCTTACAGACGAAGATGGTAGTTTTCCAAGAGATAGCAAGGGAGTTATCACACATAAAGTATTGCCATGGCGTGGGTTCGGCGTGCAGAGAGTTACGGCGACAGATATTATGGAATTCTATAACGAAATTACCAACACTGGGGCGTCTTGCCCAGATATAGTGGTAATGCTTCTAGATACCACTGAATCAATGAAGCCTACACTGAGATATTGGATTAATAGTGTAGTGACCGAGCATAACAATACTACTCATGGTGTTAATGTAGATCGAACATCTCCGCTTTCGTACTATGACGAAACTCTGGGAAGATGGATTGGCCCAAGAACAAGTGGTGCTGTCGACACCATCGAAACTGATGTCGGTTTCGTTATGAACGATGAAATTACTAGCGCCATCCTAGCACTGCAATGTGTTGTTCCTGCTGCTGGCTATACGACATATGGCTATAAGCATCCGCTTGTTGCTGAGATATCATTTAATGGCAGGTGGCTGCAAGCAATCAACACAGCAACGACATTCTTCCTAAATAAAGAAAATGACACTACCTTCCACGTCGGCAATGAAACTTGGTGGAGTAGTTATAGAAACGGCGTATGCCAGCAAGTCATAAATACGACAATTCCGTGTTCTGATTGCGGCAGCCCGTAATCTAAGGCATTTTGATGTCGATTGCAGCTAGTATGTTCGGGCCGGAATATATCGGTGCCATTCCGGTAGATCTTGGAATACTTGAGATTCAGGGTAATTCTTCCAATATCTCTAAGTCTATAGATATTTATAGCAAAGCTCCAGCTAATTTAGAATCACTATTGCTTCCGCCAGGCGGATACATAGTTAAATATATAAGTGGTGCGTTTTTGCTGTTGAACGGAGACCCTGCTGTATTTGTCGTCGGCGGCAAACGCGGCATGAAAGTTGAATGGAAAAGCAGCAGTAGCAAGGATTGGACTTCAGTTGGTTATCCGATAGAATTAGAAGCTCCGAGTGTTGAGTCTTTTCGCTCTATCGACACAACCAACTTGAATAACTGCTTTTATTTGGAGTTTACGGCACCGCACAGATTGAGACTGACGCAGCCATGTAATTCAGTCGGTAGTGTCCGAGTCAGAATTTGGAGACATATACCGCCAGTGCTTATTGGACAACGAGAACAATAATATGCCTTTCCCTAAAAATCCGAAGACTGGCGATACTGTAGTAGTTGAAGACGGGCTGACATACGTTTACGACGGAACTCTGCATATTTGGCATCAGCAAGAGGGTGGGACGATATCTTTAGCGACACCGTTGATATCTGGTCTGATGTCGTCTAGCGATCTAAAGAAATTAAATGGATTAATTGTACCTCCGCCTCAATGCACAATTACTGTAGCTGATTATGGTTATGCTTTCACTAGCGGCACAATAGCGCTAATGGAGGGAGATGAATTTATCCAGATCGATAGCGATGCGAAGATTAGTAATATATCTAGCATTAGTCGTCAAATTCATCAAAACACTTATGCATTCAACTTCACTATCGATACGAATGCGTTTTTTCAGCATATGATCGATAGCGGACGATTTGTTGTTCGATCCCCACGAGGTGCCCAGGGCGATAAAGGGAATACTGGGGCGAGAGGGGCAGATAATTTACCGTATGGGCCAGACGGTCCTGCTGGCGATGACGGTGCGAATGCCCCATCGAGCATTACAGTACAGCCAGAACCGGCATCGCTGGAGAGAGTTAGTCAGAGTGTCACACGCGCGGTGACATCGATAACAACAGAAGAAGTTAGTGAAACAGAGAACTATCTGGTTGTTACTAGGTCGATTATTGGGAACCCAGATGCTTGTCCGTCGCAGTTAAAACTGTCATCGACTGCAAATAGTAATTGGTTGATAGCACTTCCGAATTCAGTATCGCAGGCCATCATAACGTGGCTTCCTGACACTTGTTATAGTAATTCGCAACAAGTCTATTATATTGATGTTTCCGGTATCCTTAGCGCAATTGAGACGGAATTCAACCGTGAAGTAGCAGCTATCAAGAGTGATTGTGAAAATATCGTGCAATTCTGGCTATCAATCATGGCCGGTCTTTTTGATGAGCAGAAAGCAGCGTTATGTTGTGCTCTTGAGTATTGCCAATCTCAATCAAGGAATGCTGAAACTAGAAAGTATATTGAAGAGCAAAGAATTCAAGCCGCACAGGCCATAACGCTTAAAGGCAGTTCATCGACATCTGTTTCATTTACTGATCCAGTTACCGGAAATCTCACCACAGTGTCGAATGCAGCGATCCAATCGACGGCTCAAAGCATAGTGATTGATGGTAATCCGAGGCAGAGTGGAAAATCTGTCGTCAATACGACGATTATGGATCAAGCATGTGGTACTGGTTTTGGTGCCAAGAATATACACAACCTACCGAACAATCAAGACCCAGTTGGAGGTACACCATGCGTTCCTGGTATTATCTTGTCATCAGATGGTAAAGCCTTGAAATATGATGAATGCCCGCCGGGGTTTATACCTAGGTATGTTGAACGAGATGCCGTATTGACGTCTTCTGCTGCAGCGGTCCCAGTAACCAATTACCCTGCTGATTATAATGTGTCGTTAGATATACCAGAAACGGGCAGCGGAACGTCGCAGGTTTCGCAAGGGACGATCTATGGCAAGATAACACCAGGGGTTAATCTTTATTTGCCGCCTGGGGTATCATTAGCACGCAAATTGGCAATAAATGCATTTCGATCTAATAATATCGCCACAAGTTCTGAATTGCGTGTAACTGTTACTGGCAGCCCAATATCATTGTGCAAATCGGTGACTGTATATGTGAAGTCGACTGGCGGTACGACTTTGGCATATGGCCAGACGAATAGCGATGGAGACATCTATTTTAAGAACCTATCAAGTCTAGAACAATATAACATTACGTTAGAGAAAAGCGGATGTTTATTTGCTCCACCCAGTTGGTCGTTGGTGCAGCCAGAGACATTACAAATAACACAACTACAATCTACTGTAACAACCGGCGTCACGACAACTCCGATCCAGCAAATAGTTAAGTGCTCGTCTGGCTCAAATGTCCTTGTTGTTACCGTTCGCGGCGATGCAGAAGGTATCAATAGCACATGGGTCTCGATACGATATTATGCTACCGGCTATACGTTATGTGCTGCATATGCAGGTACATCGACCACAAATCAAGGTGAGATAGTCTTTACCGGGATACCAGACGGTCTCTGGGTCGTATATGCAGGAACCGACGACACTTCAGAAACCGATCCAAATTATTATCAAGTAGACCAGCCTTGCAATCCTGTTGCGAATCCAGTATCTCAACAGGCTGTAGAGTTGCGAAGTTGCAGAACGGTGCAATTTGTTCATAGAACAGACGGTAGCCAGAACTTAGCTAGAATGTCATTTGATGTTCTTACAATAGCGAAACCAACATCAACATGGGTCTTGGAATCAAGTGTTCCAGCCGAGCTAATAATGCCGGGCGACACAAGATTTGAGACGCTAGTGAAACAACAAATATTGGCCGATCCCAATTCTGATTTGTCGTTATCTAAAACGATGTCTGCGTTCGAGATTAGTGAGCCTGTCGTTTTGAAGATTGAATCTGCTGCAGATTTTGATATCTATTATACTGATAGGTTTGGTGTGGATTATCACGACAATCTTGGTATAATGGCATCCAGTGATGGAGAGTTTTACGACAAGCTCTTCAACGGCACTTACAATATCTGTGTGGTTAATAAATCAGGAAAGCCGTCTAGTTTTAGTTTGTCGTCGCCAACGCACAATATGAAAATTTTGCAAGGTGCCGGTGATGGTTGGTCTAGTTCTTTAATTCAAGCAGACAATAGTATTAGAACATCACAAGGCCCAACAGAGGCTTGGTGGTTGCAAATCCGCATAGATCACCCACAGCGCTTGCAACAACCATATTCTACAAGCTGCGGTGCCATTGGACCTAGACCATCTAAGACTGATAAGAGATTCTGTCGCGAATTGCCGAATGGTAGTGGTAGCGTTTTGACACGCGATTTCGCAATCGGCGATGGCTCATTATCAACTTGGTACACTAGTAGATGTGGTACAAAGCCGGTTCCGGATGCTATTTCGATAACTGTTGATAGACCGTTTTCTATTGACGATTTGATTTTATGCCGCGTAGCACCAAATGCTTATTCTGGCGGGTTTAATATTGGTTCAGAGAAGCGTAGTGTTCAAATAATTATTGAACAACTTGAGCCGGTTGAAGTTGTGCCAGATCAAGCGACTGACGCTGTAGGTGGTAATAGCTACCGATGCACTCTGTTAGGATGGAACACAAATGATTGCATAGGTGATGTATCTAACTTCGGATCTGCTGTCGTGATTGCCAATTGTGCCGATTGGTCATTAAACGGTGCATGGACCATGGCTGGTGTTGAAGTTAAATTCAATGCTAAAGCTATTAATAATTTGTCGTCTAATGATAGTGTCGAACTTCTACTTCATGTTGATGAGAGTAATTCCGGCTTTTTTAAGGCCGCATCTGCAGAATTGCCGAAGGGCGAATATGTAGTCGATATAATTGATTGCTGCTTCCGGTCAGGCGAACAATATACAGGTCATGTGGAGATCGAATATCAATCGACTAATGGTAAGACAATCAAGAGATTCCCGAATCTCGGTGCTTATTCAGATGAAGACGTCGCTAGATCTAACTATCGTGGTCTAACTATTGAAATAGATCACCAAGGTGGGGCTGCTAGTGCTAAATTAGTTTCACCTGTGCTATTGGATGGATCGGGCAAAGTAAGTGTAAGATTCACTGAAAAGGATTCATTCGTACAGAATGAATCACAAACCGTTCCAATAGAAGACACCTGTGCAATCAGTTACGCACAAATCAGAATGATGGAAGGATGGCACCAAACGGACAAAGGCGGAATAGTTGTTGATTTAGCTGGACAAGATTATATCATAACGCAGCATTACATAGATGGTATGCAAGCCTGCGTTGAAAAATATGACCGACCAGCATTCGCTTGGCCGACACTTGATGGAGTACACTTTGCTAATGTTCCTGAAAGTGGGATTGTTTCATTTAAGCGAGTGCCGCAACTTGAGGCTATCGCTAGATCTGTAATTAAAGATGTAGATATTAACACAATCCTATTTCCGATCATAGCCTAATCATGAAGAAGATAAACTCGAACGAGTTTTGCTATCTGGCTAAATCAGAATTATTCCTGACTTGGTTGCAAAACCTAAGCTCTGATATGCACGTTGACCTGATTAATTTTCTTGCTAGTGGGAAAGGGTGCTCAGAGAACAGGGCTAAGATGTATGATTTATTGCAGGCTATTGTCAATAATAGGCAATGGGCAGTAGCTCTTGAATCGTTCTTGGTACGTAATTTTCCAAATATGCTTGTAGATGACGCCAAGCCACAGGCACAGGCGTCATCTAGAGGAGCGGATAATAAGCACAAGGTCTTTGCTTATTACGACCCATCTTTGGCGACATTCCCTAGAAGGATAATATTCTCCAGCGATGATCTCCAGAAACAGGTCCGCGATTTTTGTGCTAAACAATTCTACTGTGAGTGGATTATCGTAGAAGACCGTGCGTATGTCGAGTATGTTCCGCATAACGCGGCGGTCAATAAGTCAGAAATCCCCGAGAAGAATTGGCAAATTAGGGCCTTCAAAAAGAAATCTAATATATGACGCTCAAAAATATCATATGAACGATAAGCCGCGAAATGTCAAAAACGCTGCGGATGTAGGAAAAGATGAAACGGATGACATCAATGTCATGGGTCATCCAGAGCGAATCGTCAAACAACCCGGCAAGCCGGTCAAGAGGGTTCTTAACGAGCTTGATCCAGAGTGCCGCGACGATATCGAGGCACCAATTCGATTACAGGAGCTAGCAATGGCACAATCACGTCTATCCGAAGCCGTCCAGGACCACAAGGGCGTCAAAGGCGACTTTATGACTAATATGGGTGGTAAGACCGACAAGCTCGGTGGAAGTCAAAAGAATACTGGTGCCGGTATCGAAAAGTTCGGCGAGAGCACTTCTGGTGAAGCTACCGATGGCATTACCACGAAGTTGAAGGACCTCAATTTGAGGACCAAACAGAAGAATACAGGCGGGACCTTCGAGACGCAGAACATTTCTGCTGGCAGTGCCGACGACGGCATTACTACTGCCATCAAGACGATGGGTGCCGAGCTGGGTCAGAATTCGATGCAGAAGAACAAAGGTGGCCAATTCGAGCCTCTGAAGGGCAGCCGAGACACGATGGGAAATAGTGTGGCCGAGCAGTGGTCGCTCGACAACATCGCAACCATCATGGAAGGCGATAGCATCAACCTCCAGGATTTGTTCGATTCATACAGCAAGAATTCATCCTACGTCTGTTTGGAAGATTTCCAACAGCTCTGCAACGCTCACGGCGTCCAGACAATTCTATCCGAGCAGAACATGAAAGCCTTGATGAGCGCGAGCCGCAAGTACATGTTCTACGAGGGTAATGATGCCAGTGGTCGGTTCTGGCAGCCACAGCCCCTGAGTGAGATGGTCGGGACTGGTGCAGTCGCTGCTGCTCCTGTGGCAGAAGACGACGAGATTCCTCCTGAAGTAGATGACGGGTTGGCTCCTGAAGTAGACGAAGTTCCCGAGATTCCTGGTGAAGAAGGTGAAATCGAAGCTGGTATCGAGGTTGAGGAACAACCTGATGACTTGGCCGATGTTTTCCAGCAAATTGGCGTCGATTTTGAGCGAGCCGCCAACATGATGGCTGGGCATGACGAGTCAGCCGAGACACCGGAAGACGAGGCTGCCGAAGGCGACCGCCCTTTTGACGAAATTGAGGGTGGTGAAGGTGAAGAGGAGACAGCCGAATGCACCGAGGAGGTCTGCGAAGACGCTCCTGGTGATGAAGCTGGCGAATCAGCCGAATCTGGTGGCCTGATCAACAAGATTGCTTCAGGAGTTAAGGGAAAAGCAGCCTCTGTGGCCATGAAGGGCCGTGAAGAGGACGAGCAGAACGCAGTTGACCCGGCAAAAGAAGTCGTGAAGGTCGAATCTCGACACAAGTGTGCCAAATGTGGCACGACCTTGGATGAGAGTGGCTGCGTCATGTGTGATTTCTTGCGTGAGAGCAGCGATATCGGCGAAATGAACGGCGAAGACGCCAAAGCCGACAAGAATGGCCACTACACGTCTGATAAGACGAAGAAGGGCCAAGGGGAACTCGGCAAGAAGGTTCCTCCGCAAGAGACATGCGAAAGCACATCTGGTGCGGCGTCTGATGGAATCACCAGCGAAATCCCCGGCAAGCAGACTCCGTTGAAGCCCAAGATGAAGAATACGGGCGGGCAGGCTGCGTTTAAGGGTGGCTCTGGAACGATGAAGGAGAACATTCTTCGTCTGTCGCATGTGATCAAGGAAGCCATCACTCGCGGTGCCAAGAAGATTGGTAGAGCTGGCAAGTACACAGTGCGGTTCGGCGTCACAGCAGAGGGCTCGAAGGCCGTTTTCCCAACGCTTACCGACGCTCTGGCCGTGGTTGAGGAATTGCTGCAGGTGTGCGAAAACAAGGCTGTCATGCTTGAAGCCTTGTATTCTATCCCCCATCAGAAGGAAGTCATTTATCGACACCGCTTGCCGTTGACCAAAATCAAGCGGCGTGATCCGATCTCTTGTGAAGGCAAGATTTTATTCAAGACCGGCAAGGTTGCGAATGCCTTCGCAGACCGTGTGGTTTCGGAAGGTGTCGCTTGCCGCGTGAAGAATCACAACTGGGGTGCCGCCGTTGTTGGTACTTTCAGCTGGCCAATCGCGCAACGAGCTTTCCAAACGATGTCGGAAGCTTGGGGAACCCAAATCCATACACCAGAACGTGAAGCATTTCATCGTGGCCATGAGGACCAGTGGGATGATTTTGGCGGCGAGCAAGGGCTTGGCGGTGAGCCTGAACTTGATGACGAGCCAGAGTACAACACTGGTGCTCCCGGCAACATCGACCCAGAAGGCGATATGTGCCCGAACTGTGGGTCTGTTGAATCGCCCGACGAGCACGGCATGTGTTACGGCTGCGGCGAGCGTAGAGCCGCTGCTGAACCAGAGCTTGAGCTTGGTGCAATGAATGACCAAGACCTTGCTGACACAGACGAATACCTTGATTTTGAGCAAGGATTTCAACCACGGAGACCAATGCCGCGACCAATGCCGCGACGAGTGTAACTGCGAACCTCAACAAAGGCGACAGATAGCGGCTGACGTACCGCATAACTGTCGCCTTTGTCGTATCTGGTAGATATATTATGCGTACGATTAGGATTCCTATTGTCGAAAGCAAACAAAGCGCTCAAGCGAGGCTTTTCCGTAAACTACCTCCGGTAGCGAAGGAACTGTTTGTGGTTATCTCTAAATTGTCGCAGCTTAGAGATGTCGTCTCGATCGATGATATTAGGAATCTGAATATGTTCGGAGCCACACGAGATATTGAAAACCTCCTATACACTTTAGAATCACGTGGCTTCGGCGAAGTTACGATAAATGGTGCTGAAACCAATTTCACACCTAATAAAATATTGGTACAATCAGTTCTATGAAATTACTAGCAGAGAAGAGTCTCAGAGATACTGGTAGCCGTCGTCTTGGTAAGCATAAATATCCAAGATCATCATTCAATTATCTGTCATATGATACCGACCCAAAGCCTGATATTCTTGTTCTTGGCGACTGGAAGCATCCAAGAACTAAGAATAATTTAGTTGCTGGGGTAAATTTGAATTATTTGTCTAGTGGCCAACTAGAAAAGCTACGTAAGATAGCTGATAAAATCTTCCGAAGAGATTCATTACGTTCAAGATATAGATTCCTAAAATCGGCATTACCAGATGTCGCTATGTACTATCGGACATATGATTCCAAGTACATTAAGAGCATAGAACGTAGTGCGCTTGATTCATACGTCAAGGCTAAGCCGACGTCCAGAGATGAGAAAGCACAGACTACTGCTGATACTGGTAAAGCTACACACGTCCAAGAACCAGAAAAGGATATAGACAAGCACTCCGATGAATTAGATCGTGAGACATGGCAGACGAAGCGACGGCTTTACGAACCAGAAAAACAAAGGCGTAGAACATCACCAGAACGCATTGGTATTTCTGGGAGCGAATTAGCGAAAAAGGCTAAGGATGCGAGATATAAACGCGATAGGCGGAAGCTTAAGGAACTAGAGCGTCAACTAGCTCTAGATAGGGAATTGCGCAGGCAAGCTGAATTATCTAGGAAACCAGAAGAGCCGAAGGAGCCAGAAGCACCGGAAGATAGACGCCGACGTAGGACTGGAGATTATGGCCCGGAATACCATTTAGACGATTTAGGATATGAGTCATACATTAAAGATCATAAGCCGGGTTCAAAGTTGATCACCGAAGCTAAGCATAAAAGCCTATTTGCAGTTTTTGATGTTTTGTCTGAGCGATTTATTGTTGATTCTGTTATCAGCCATGCAGAAATGCTCTTTGATGCAGGGTGGGATTATGACCATACTGTGTTATTCGAAGTAGCTGACAACGAGCTTGTCATAAGATCAGATTGCCCTGATGTCGCTATAAGACGTGCCATTGAATGCTTCAAGAAGGGTACTGTTAAAAATATTCTTCTTGAATCTAGGTTTAAAGATCCTAGTTATGATCCTGAACACCCCGAGGAATGTTGTCCTCATTGCGGGGCCAGACAAGAACGCGGTGATAATGGAAATTGCAACCGCTGTGGTAAGCCTTGGCCTGAAGAGTAATTATCACCGCCCAAAGATATAAATGACCATTTTGGAGAAACAAACATGCCATTGACCAAAATACCATTACATACTTCGCTGGTTGATAAACAGTGGATACAGGTCAGTGGGCCTGATGATATCATAAGCGGGTTTGCTTATGACGCTGAAACACGATCTTTATGGGGTCGTGATAGTCAAATTAGCCAGATTGGTATTCACGGTACCAGCCATATTTCATCTGATCCTATCCCCACCGCAACTTGTGATACGATGGGCTTGATGGCGGCAGATGATAAGTGCAAGCTTGATGCACTTACTCAGATGAGACTTGGTATTGTTGGGTTCCAGGGCGGTGGATTTCCGGATGATGGTGGATGGCTTCAGGGTGATGTCATTCTTGCTGCCGGTAGTGAGTTTATTTCTATCGAGCGATTCGGCAACGTTATCAGGTGGACCGTCGATTCGCCAATACCATTGAGTTGTAATGTCGAGACGTGTGCTTCGATATTTTGGGTGCAGGATGAGACCGAAGTGTCGTCGATTCGTCCGCCATCCTGTGCAGGAAAGCTGCCTGGAACAAGTTCATATGGCGAGATGAAGGTATATCTGCTGCCGGAATCGATGATTATCGACCCAGCAGACCCAGCTACGTCGTTGAACAAAAAGACCAACTACCCATCGCTAATATTCAAGCGATATGATGATTCGGTTGCTCCTGGTGTCGCTGAATTCGAGATGGTGTTGAAGCGAACTGCTTCGAATAACACCCAAACGAATGTCGGCTGGGCTTTCACACCGGGTGCTGGTGCTACTCCCGAGTGTGTATGGTTCATGGGCAGCAATAGCAATGGTGACCAAGTTCGCTTCGACTTGAATATGGAATCGGCTCCTGGCATTCTTGGCGGGTTGCTCTACAACGGCAACTTGCTAACGAAGCGGTCAGCGGTCATTACCGACTACACAACCCAAATTCTAGCTACAAACCAGTATGTCTGCAAATGGTGGGATGTTCATGGTGCCACTGTAGCTGACAACACATCATTCATAGCGACGAACGTATGGCAGTATACATATCCTGAGGGTGGCGTTAATAGCAAGCAGTTGGTTCTTGATAAGACAGTCGGTGTCCTGCCCATCGGCACAATTGTCGATATGTGGTTTTTCCAAGTAGGGTCGGTCAACGATGTACCGATCAGGCAATATGTCTTTAATTGCAAGCCGTCTCTTGATGCTCAGAATGTTTGGTCAGAAGTCGGCGGCGTCGAATTTGGGACTCAGCTCACGGCAAGAACAGAGCCGACGATGCCAACTGGTGCATTCGACTACGAACTAGTCAACGATGTTCGCAATTTTGAACATCGTGTATGGGGTATGACAGGCATTGACCCACCGTATCTGCTTACCGAAGTAACTGGCGGCACCGGTGGCTCGCAAATTATGATTTTCGATGTTAATGACCAATACATCGCAAATATCGATACATCTCTGCCTGGTTTGCGAGTGGATAGACAATCGGCAACAGAGCCATATCGGCAACGTCCTGTCTGTTTATGGAACAGACATGTTGGTTCATCGAGCCTTGTGAATATTCATCTTGGCAGACCAAACGATACCGGTGTTTATCCTCCATATGATATTCTTCTTAACGCACCAATCGATAGCAATGAGGAATACTTCCTGAACGTTGTCGAAACTGGGCCGCTTGCGAATAGCACTGGTTACTACGCTCTGTTCCGTGGTGCTACATTCGAAGATCTGCCACAAACCGGATATATCAGACTATTGAGCGGTCTGAATCGTGGCACGACTTGGCGATACGACTACAAAGCTATGTGTTCGTTGCATGCCGAGGATGTTGTTGCATTAATCGGATCGACTCCATTTGTCGGTCTTATTACAGAAGTCGCCCAAGCATTACACCAGGAGTATAATTCTCCTTGCGTAAGACTGAACTTTACGCTGACTGCCGCTAACAAAGTCGAGTTATATTTCAAGGTCGGCACCTTGGATATGGGCCGCGAATATGAGGACGACACAATTAGCGTTGCTGATGATTTTGTTAGAGGGCTGACGCCAGGATATGCTGTTAGCGGCACTTATATTCAAGATGCTCCTTATAACGGCAGTGGAACTGCACCGGGCGTAAATGTTCCTGGATTTATTGTCTATGACGGTGGCTATGGTTTATCTCCAAGCACCACAGGAAATGTGGAATATTGGAATGAACTGGAAATCATGCAGCGTGGCAGCCAGGTATGGATATGGTGGAATGGTTTATTAATTCCGCCAAGTACAGATGCGAGCGGTATATTACCAACACCAGTGGCAGTTTCTACACCTTACTTCCCAATTGTTCGTGAGACACCGATGGGTAAGTTTGGGATGAGGATGTTCCCTGGTTGCAAACTGCGTCGTATCATAGTGCGTGGATACGATCGTGCCTTCTCCGAATACGCTCATGGCCAATTAGAATTGGCATAATCTATGTGGTTTAACGATGAGAAATCGTCCCTACATTAGCGAGATACACTATTATTATCGTGAGTCAGCAGAACAGAAATGGTTCTGTAAAGTGCTAGGTGGATGGGATGGCGAGCATAATGTTGAAGGTAAGGGTGCTGGATGCTGTAAGTCAATAGCATTCTCAAGAGCTAAGAAATTATTCAAAAGCCGTGTTTCAGAAGGCACTTTCCTTAGCACGCTTGCGGCTTTTCTTTTGAGACCGCTCGGAGGCCGCAGGAAAGGAGAAGACGCGAGAGAAGCAAAAGAAGAAAACACGTAGCGTTATTTCTTACTTTTACATCGCTGTTGATTTGCTAACAATATTGCTTCCGTTTCCATCATTTCCCTTTCGATTTTATCAAATCTTATCTTAGCTTCCCTAAATATCTGGTGTAAGTTTTTGTCGCCAACTGGTATTATCTTAGGTATTGCGGTACCGCCGACAGTACAATTGACACAAGTTCTGGCTAATTGCTCAGCTTCATCTTGGCTTTGTGCAACGCCTCCGAAGAACACACCCTCGATATATATTCCTAATTCTTTGTCATCGACTGCTTTACCATAGATCACTACTAGCATAATGTTTAGAACGCCTTTTGTTTAGTTAACTGCCTTGCTCACTACCTGCCTGAACTCCCGAACCCAGCTTCTCCTCGTTGATTGTATGCGTCGCTGAATTCATCCACCTCGACAAATGCAGCGCTGTGTGTCTTATGTAAGATGATTTGTGCTATCCTGTCGAATTTCTTAACGTGATAATCGACATCTGAAATATTCATTAAACGCACGAATAACTGGCCGGTATAGCCGGTATCAATAATGCCGTGAAAAGGTGCAACGCCAGCGATCCACATACTAGATCTGCCCTCGACTGTATAATAATATCCAGCCGGGCATACTACGATTATTCCAGTCCTGATATTCTCTGTACTGTGCGGCTTGATTGTTATGTCTTCAATTGACGCGATATCATATCCTGCATCCGTATCACGCTTGCGATATGGCACTCGTGCTTCTGGATCAACGAGCTTATATTCAAGACGTACGTAGTCGGCGGGATATTGATGAATCGTTTCTTTGTCGGCGAGAGGAAATACCAGCGTTGGGTTCATTTGTATTTCAGTTTCTATGAATGACTCTGATAATTTTGATGTCTCTCAACTGCGATGGTGGCGATGTGTCGCTGTTGATACTGAGGATAAAATACAGACTTTCACTGCAGAGATCGATTCAGACCACGTTTACGCAGAATTTTTTAAAATACGAGAGGGTCTGCAACAAAAAGGCTGGCGATTTATAGAAGCCAAGCCGATTCCGGAAGAAGAGATATTAGCAACAGCGAAGCTGTTGCAATTTAAGGCGCGTAAACGAGAACGCAATCGAGGTCTTATTGGGCGGCGTTACTCTCCGCTTTCTCATTGGCCAATCGCACTATTTGTTGTGCTATTGATTTTGCTAATTCTATGGCTGGTGTGTCGCCATTTAGGTACTTGATGTGCTCTAGAGGCACATATCGCGACAACATCATCAATGCTTCTGGGCTCAATTTGATCAGATTGTCGTAAATGTCGCCAACTCGCTTCAGCAGATCGACGTTGTGATCATATCTATCAGATTTAGAACGGTCGGTCGATTTCATACGCTCGACAATCGTTTCCCACCGATTCGATATTATGAAGACCCTATCTGGTGTTGGTGACTGCACAAGACCTAGTAACTTGTTAATTGCAGTCAGCTTCAAACCCTCAGACACGCCATAGACGATACAACTGATGTAGTTTGATCTGTCAGCTAGCATGATACCGCCTTGTTCGAGATGTGGTATCAGTTTAGTATTGACGAAGCAACTGTGATCGACCATCATCATCATCTGGACCGACATACTATCGATTTCGATTATCGGCCCGTTTGGTGCAGAGAATAACTCAGGCTGTTTGACGAGCTTGCGTAGATGTTTGCCGAGAGGAGTTGCTCCAGGATGATGAGTAAGAATACAATTGAGCTTTGTGCTCTTCAGTTCCTCCATGACCATATGGGCCAAAGTAGACTTCCCTGAATAATCCATTCCTTCGAATACAATATATAGTCCTTGGTGCATTTTCTCTTCTACTTTGTGATTAGCGCTGCCGTTTTCTTTTCCAATACGCGGCTAGATCTCGGGAGCTTTATTTTTTGGCCTTGGATTTTTAGCTACGCATATCACCCGCCTATCACGCCACTCGGTTTCAAGAAATATTGCGTCACGCCTAGCAACCTTCAACTTGTCGATCAGCACTTGAGATCTGGCGGCACATCTATATAGAACTTTCAGATAGGCGGCAAGCTTTTTTGGTGGCTTCTTTCCAGCGATTTTCTGGACTTGACCTACCAGTATCCATAAATCTTTCTGTAGCTGCTGCGTCTTACATATAGCATCACCGCTGGTAACGTAGTACATCTCTGGGTCTAATGTAGGTACATTAGACAGTTCGAATTCAGCCGGGTCAATATGGTCGAGATGGTCGTATATCTTTATTTCGAAGACAGTGCATGATTCGTCATAATCACCGCCAATCGGCACTGGCTCTATATACATAATTACTGTTGTCTCGCGATAAGTTCTTCCAAAAACTCTACAGTCAGGTCGTTGCGTTTCATTAGCTCTGGCTTAGTTAAATAGAACTTAGCTAGGCACACTCCTGGATGGACGCGATAGAATATGTCGTCTAGTAACACTACTTCTCCATTTGGCGCGTCTATGTCACATGTGACACATTTTGACGGTATTTGTGGAGGTCCATTTGCAGGGTCGAACATATAAGTCCCTCATGGCAATATCAATGTGTTATTTACTAACAAGAATCAAACAGAGTATTATCGATTACCCTGTCTGTAAATTGCGTTGCGCCCGCCACCACTTCCACTAGTTGGTCTGCGTTTCGTTGGTGCGTCGACATTACCAAACATAGCTTCAACATTACCACCAGTAGCATCAGCCAGTTTCAACGCTGCACCAAGACTGGGTACCCGACCGCCCTGCTTACTGGTTGCGTGTTTATAACGGCTGATTGTGGATGGATGGACGCCGACTTCATCTGCAACTTCTTCTTGTGTTTTGCCAGCTCTTTCTAATGCAGATACAACTTCGGGGACGTTTTTGTATTTCGACTTCGCTTTTTGTTCTATCTCTTTGCGTCCATATCGTCGTGGCGGGGTATCGTCTTCTGTGATAGTCCCTTCGATTTTATTCCAACAGCCAAGCAGCTTACTGGTATGGACTTCGAACACCTTTGGGGTATTACTAAAGTCTGTTTCTTGAACTGTTATGTCGGATGTTGGAACTAGCATCGCTTTTTCATTGGTGATGCTATATAGCACATATTCACCTTGTGGGATTCCGATGCCCTGAGAGACTAGCCTATTGACGTTCAGGACGACGCCTTCTGTCAGATATTGTGAAAATTGGTTTTTGTCGTCGAAGCGACATGGAGACGATGTGATGCGCATCATCTCCTCTAGAGCCAACTGCGTGTTGTCGTCATCGAATTTAGCATGAGCTGTAAATGGCTCCAGTGCCTTATTCAATTTCTTTTCTAGAGTTGTTGATAGCATCGCCTTGTCCTCTCGCATGTGTCCCCAAGATAGTTCCTTGGGTAAAGTAGATGTCTTTTTAACGCTATGAATTCCAGGAAGACCAGGCTCGTTTACGTCACCGAGGCCAGTAGGGTCTTTCTTCGGTGTGCGATATTCTGGTTCCCAGGGAGTCTCTTTTTTAGACTTGCGTTTCTTACCGTTTGGTTGTCTTACTAGACTTAACATAAGATAGCCCGTCTCCACATATAATTTTGATCCTTGGCCGGAATCAGATTAACAAATATACTATGGTACTCTGCATACGTGATTCTCACAACATCAACTGGAGACGATGATGAATGGAACCATCGACCTAGTAGTAATCATTCCTGATATCCTAAAAACATCTAATATCGCTACTCGTGAATTACAGGTATTGGTAGATGGGCTTCCAGTAGCAACAGTAACAGCCCCAGATAATGGTCAAGTCGAAGTTAGTAATTTACAGGTATGTGATAGTACCACCATAACTGTAGAATTGCGCGGTATTTATGATACCGGAGTAATGGCAGCGCCATTGGTTCATGAGTTTATAATTCTTGACGGTATCCCCAACCCTCGATCTGAATTATTTCACATTGTAATCTTGAAGAGATCCTAAAATGCAATTGAAGCTTTTGACTGAGGGTGTAGACGATTTCACTGCTGCTGTAGGTATAGTGAGATGCCATAATAAATGGTTACTCGGTTTATCGAAATCAGAAGACGACAGAAATGCACATTGGTGTTTTCCCGGTGGCGGTATTAAGACGGGAGAGACACCAGAGAAAGCGGCTGTCAGAGAAACCAGAGAAGAGACCGGCGTAAAGTGCCGTTATGTCTCTGGACCCATCAAAGACAAACGCAAGGGTTTTGTCGCCTTCGTGCCTTGTAGTACTAACACTACCGACTTTAAGACACTCAAGCCTAATCACGAATTTGCATCGTTGGGATTCATCACCATTAAAGAGATGAAGGGCTTGAAGCTATATGGTAATGTGCTCGACTTGATAGAGAGAGCCAAACGCCGATATTAGTCCCTTGGTGGGAACCACGGCGGAAGCAGGTAGTGCCACAATTTGATTTTGAAATAGCCTATGCGCAGGCTCCAATGCCATAATGACGGTTTAATATAACTGGTCCAAGTACCGCTCAGTTTTCTACCTTTCGACGAGATTATGTCGGTCCTGAAAGCCTCTTCAGGGATCTTGAACTTTCCGCAGAATTTTTCTTGATCGGTGCTCATATCGGGTCGAAATCTGTGAAATCCCGTTCTTCATCTTCTTCATCTTCTTCGTCTTCTTCGTCGTTGCCGTTTAGATTATCGACATAAAAGCTGACACATTTGCATGTCTCTTTCGTAGCTCCTTCACTACTGCCGAACGACAGCGAGAAGTTTTCGTGCCGATTGTGAGCTATTACTGACACTTCAGCCTTTGGGTTATATTGACGCAGCTGTTCTATTAAGTCTTCGAGCTTCATATCATCCTCGATTCTATCGCTGTCTGTCGTATGGCTTCTTTATCTGCTCCCATTGCTTCAGCTAACACATATTCATTTTGTAGAGAACAACTGAATTGCACAGGGTCGTCGGTGCCTAGAGTTATTTTGCAACCGGCTTCTTGCATCTGCTTAATTGGATGTTTTGTTAATTCGATTGCATGGGTATAAATGTTGCTATGTATAGCCATATCGAATACAATCCCACGGCGTATGGCTTCTAGTTGTTGCTCTTTTGTAGCATAGATGCCATGGGCGATTCGAGTAATATCCATGTACATCAAGGCTAAATCAAGGTTATTACTAGTTCCCGGCCTTTCGGCAATATGTACGCGTATAGCCTTCTCTTCCTGTCTCCATAGTCTCAGCGGTTCACCGTATTCTTGCCATTTCGCTAGAGACTCATTACCAACGAAATCCACTCCAGCTATCATATTCCCGAGCGGCTTTATTAGATCGAGCATTTGGAGCTGTAGAACAATCGGCCAGTCATAACTTACCGACAGCAGATAGTTGATATTTACTCCCACTTCCTCTGCAATCGTATCTAATATCCCGAACACGCGATACCCAGTGGTGACAAGATCATCAGACCTTATGAATTTGTTTAGCGATACTGTAAGAGTGCAGTGGTCGATTCCTTCTGCTTTTATATCGTGTAAGACTTGTCTTGCTATTTTACATAGTGCTCCATCGCTCCATTTTATCTTGTTCAAGATATCGAATCTTGAACAGAAATACTCAAAGTCTGCGTCGTCGCGTAGGAGGCAGACACGTTGCTGCACATCATCTAGAGATCTCGCGATATCTAGCTCACACGAGGACCTAATTATATTCCAAATGGTTTCCGGAGTAATACATCCGGCTAGATGTCGATGCGGTTCTATGAGCATGAATATCAATCTGGCAATGTCGCGTTTGTTTGGTACGTAGTTATAAGATACTTGCGATAGTTTCACCTGCAACAGCCAAATATAATTAGGTGGCTGCCCATTAGACAGGGAATAATTATGAACATTCTGGAACGAATAGATTTCGCATTCAACAAGAAGCCTATTAACGAGGAAGCTCATACCAAGGAGCCTGGTGAGCCTGGCGACTTTGTTAATATGAAAGATCCGATAGAAAGAGTGCTCGCCCTACGGAACACCAAAGGGCCGCATATCGGTTGGGATAATTATGCGGCTGGAAAAGATTATCAACCTCCAACATATTTCGAGACTGGTTCTGATAAAGAATTAGGTCCAAGGGATACTGGTGGAAGGGGTATTACTGCTCCTGTTGATAATAAGGAAGAAGAAATATCCTTTGATGGGCCAAGCCAATTTAGCGAACAACACGGGTTCGTAAGACCATGGTCGACTGGAGAAATATTAACGACTCTAATGCATATCGGCCCTGACGAAGACACTGATGGCGCACTACATATCATAGCCACGAAGGGAGTAATGTCAAGAGCTGTAGAGGCTATGACTGGTAGGGATGAAATAAATCAAGATGATGTTGAAGACGCTATGGCGCTGGGTGCTATGGCCGTTTTACAAGTATTGCCAAAAGACGAAGCTCGTCCAGGTGTAAGATTTACTTCATTTATTGGCAACTGGATAGAGCAAGCGATGTTTGCAGGTACCCCTCCAGGATATTCTGATGAATATAGACGATCAAGAGGTCTCAGAAGTAGAGTAGAACCTGTTGTCAGAAAAGCCATATCTGACGCTAGCAAGGGTCTGCCATTGGAGGATGATCGGAATGAGGTGATTGATAAGTTCAACGAGTTATACCTCTGTCCGACTTGCAAGGGTGACGGAACTATCAACACGTGGAAAAACGAACCAGACCCAGACCCAAAAAAGCCTGTCAAAAAAGTTCCGGTGAAAGTGAAGTGTAAAAAATGTGACGGCAAAGGAACGACAAAGCATATTGAGGCTGGCCCGCAACATCCCTTTGGTAAGCTATTGAAAGATCTGGAAGAGGTAAGAAATCGAGTTGTTCGTGCTATAACATCTGGGAGCACAGAGGAAATTAAAAAGGAGTACAAATATCTACAGGATACATTTAATAAAATCGAGGAGGAAGAAGCTACATTTTCCTCTAAAGGTGTTACTACTACCGGGTCTGTCGGAAAGAAGCCTCGCGAGCATGGTGCCTTGAATACCTTCAAACGAATCACTATCTTATTCGATGAACAAAGAGCCCTCGCAGAAGATGCGATCAAGTTACTACGACAAGGCGACGACAGCACTTGGGATGCAGTTATAAATGGTGCTCACGATATATGGAAGAATTTCAAAACACTAGAGCACAAAAAATGGGCACCGGACCCAGATAATCCCGATGCAAAGGAGCCAGTATATGTTTCGCCATATGAAGGCCCAAAGCAAGGCTCAATCGGGTTACTAGCAACTCAAAAGGCATTTGTGACGGCGTTGGAAAGTAAAAACGTAGATCGCATAAGAGAATTCATTGCTATGAGCCACGAAGAACAGCAACACATCAGAGATATAGAACAAGAGAAGCTGCAATCATCTAGAGCTACGTCGCTGGATGTTGGCGGTGACGATGATGATGAAGGCGAAGAACGATCCGATTTTGCAAGTAAAAAGAGATCAGTCGGTGAGTTTACACGGAAATACTATGAAATAGTATCAAAAGCCATAGGGATGTTATCACCATACCGTGACGACTCACTGGATCGCAAGGAACGCGCTTCAATAGCAAATAAGACGCTTGCGAATATCAAGTCCTCCATTGATGCATATCTGAAAACAAAGGCAAGCGGCCAAGATGCGTCTGATGTGCTTCTTAATATCCAAGACATATCAAAAAACTTAAGCCCGAAACTCGGCGAGTGGAAAGAGGAAATTGCTGGTGTACTGCATAATTTGAATGGTGCGATTGAATTCGACGACGGATTCAAGGAAATCAAGCAAGACATCTCAGATTTACAGAAGATAGCAAAAGAAGATACGAAGCTTGAATCGTCAGAAGGTTCGCTTACTCCTCAGGAATACCGGCTGGCGTTGAGGTTTTACGGCATTCATGATTATCCAGAGAAGGGCACGCCGCAAGACCCGGAAATTGACGAGCAGGGTAGATTATCAAAGTGGGCTGAGGCCGGATATCCAGCGATTGGCGAAAAACAGATCGGCAGAGAGCAGAGCGTATTTCTATGGACCGATGTGTTTGAAACTACCGACGACAACGGCGAGCCTATGCAGTCGGTGTCGAATGCCAGAATCTCGAAAGTACTGACAAGTGCTAAACTCAAGATCGGCGATCTGGCTCGTCAATTGAAGCAGCAGATAGGAGAAGAACTCGGATATGATTCAGTCGATTACCAAATCATATCCGAGTTTTATGTTGCCTACTGCCGTATGGTGGTTGAAGAGATTGCTCCCGGCAGTCTGAAAACGATCTACGGCTAATTGCCGACTTTCAGCCCAGCCAAAGCACCTTCCTTCTTTACTTGGCGTTGTCCGGCCTTTAGTATCTGTCTGTATGTCGTATCATCGACATAATTGCAGTAGATTAATCCGATTGGTTCCGACTGCCAGTAATCAATCGGATTTGGATCAACTCCGATCTCTTGGTTGATCCTAGCACCAGCACCGATTTCAAGCATTTTCTGCTGCGTTATCGGTGCTGGTGTTGTGTGTGGTGCCATTGATGCCGCACGAATAACACCACCGCTAGTCTTGAGACTACGATGCATAACACCATTCGAGTAAGAGCACGAATTGACGTGTTGTGTGCTCGCCACATTTAATGAAAATGACTTGCAGCCCCCATCACCACAGGGTCCATATGCTCCAACAGACCCCATTGGTCCTGTTGGCCCAGACGGACCACTGACACAGCTATCGTAATCAACGCTGGCCATATCCATTGACAACGAATGCATACCCCAATCTTGTCCTCTTGAGTAAACAGGGGTTTTGCGTGGTTCTTTGCTCAAATAGAAAGCAAATCCGATAGCCCATACACGGTCGTCGCCAATCACCTGTGCGGCAACACCACGAGCGATATCTTCAGTGATGATATATTGTCTGACTTCTCCCTTTTCATTGCGGAATCCGTCAATCCACAACATCTGACCGGTCGTTGTGGCGATATAGTTCTGCGCTGGCCAACTGTAGTTGCACTCAGGGCAGAAACGATCCTGCTGAAAAGCAATATTATGCACAGGACATTTTTCTCGATATTGTTCCAGATTGAGTTGTGTCACTTTTTTACCGGTGACAGGATTGATACCCTGAACGCTGACCACGATCGCTAAATCGTATCTGTGGTTAGAGTTCATAGTGAAATCGAACCACATACCTCTGTTGACGGTAGCTGGGACGAAGTAACTACTTGCTTTCCCAGAGCCATGCATCCAGTTTTCTGGACAGGCGGGAAACTCATCGACTGAGTAAGATTGAACCTTGCAATGTGGCGGCAAGGAGTTCAACGTATCTCCGGATAGTGCCGGAGGCATATTTATCTCTGCATACAAACCGTTAATTTCCATTCTTGTACTCATGACTATCTCCAAAGAAGGCACGGGAAGCCCCTTTCGAGGCTTCCCGTGCGGTTGTAGTTAGATACTGCGGTTTTTACCGAGGTTGAACGGATTGTTGCCTTTCTGTCCCTTCTCGGCTTTCACTGACCCAAGCTTTACGCGCAGGCTCGGGAGATTTTCAAGTGCCTCCAGCTCCTTGTATAGCTTCGCTGCTTCAATACAGCGCCGATCGATCATACCGGTGGTCGCAAGATTATAAACGTCAAGCTCATGTGTCTTGCTCATATCGATTTCCGCTGTCTCGGTGACAGCTAGATACAACGTTTTCTTGGTTTTCCAGTCGACCTTGTTCCAGTCGCACCCAATAGACGACACGCCATTCCGTAACGCTACACCAGGGAACAAAGGATGCTCGTTTGTTACCTGGTCTGGACGTTCTCCGACAGCATAGGTAAGTCTTACGTCACCATTGGGACTAACGAACGTCGCCATCTCGCCATGATCATCAAGCTCACTCAAGAGCTTGAGTGAAACAGTCTTATCGATAGTACCGTCGTCATTGAAGACGATGAACTTCTTTCCTTCTGAATGGAATTTAAGACGTTCGGCGACCGGCGTTTTTAGCTGCTTCGGATCATAAACATCGAGCAGCTGGGCTGGCGTCATTGCCTTCGCCAGTTTGTCGGGGTCATTGTCTTCCAGAATAACCTTTTGAACGGCTTGCACTTGCGGCTGTTCGCCACGAAATAACGTGGCAATACGGCGTGCAGGTATTCGTGGAGCACCACATTCTTCTAGATCCTCCCAACTGGCGGCAGACAGAGTATCCTCTGATGACCCGCCCATATTGGTTAGATTAGTGAAGAACGCCTCGACGTCCACGGATTTGGTGCTTGAAGAATTGTT
>Ga0172381_10000512_pt1 | contig 46664 bp, 43 predicted proteins | sample Leawel6488metaG_FD_119754 | JGI IMG/M metagenome (GOLD analysis project Ga0172381, IMG submission 119754) | Leachate microbial communities from a municipal landfill in Southern Ontario, Canada - Leachate well 64-88 metaG | ecosystem: Engineered > Solid waste > Landfill > Unclassified | place... | reverse complement strand
TTATTACCTAATACGTAAGCATATTTATGTTTTAGTTTCATTACTCGACTTTCACAAGACAATAAATATTCTTTTGATAATTTTTTAATTTGTAATGCAATTTCTTCAGGCATATTATCAAATTTAACACTGTCACCATCTTGCCATTCGCTTTGCCATTCTATTCCAGAATTTTTTGCGAGTTTTTTGTATACTGATCTTGCTCTAAAATATCTATCTGAAACCCATCTACCGCTTTCTATTTTATATTGTTTTTTAGCACCCGATTTTTTTCCAATATAATAAAAATTGCATGCTTGATAAATTGTACCCAATTCTTTTGCTTCAACATCTGAATATGCAACAAAAAGACGATATGGAGTATGTTTCACCATCCATTTAATAGCATACATTATTAATGAACTACCTAAATTTTTGGGTGACCAACTAATGCAAGCACCCCGGCTAATTAATCTTTCAATTTTTTTTGTTATATCACCCAATAATTTTGAGAATACACTTGGCATATCAATAATTACCACACCAGCTAAAATACCTTTATATCTTGCAGTAAAAATATGTGTAGGATATAAACTCATTCTTTGTAAAAATTCATGTCTTACAATAAATTCTTTAATCTCATCAAAACATATTTTCTTATCTTCATTCTGAAAAACAAAATCATCAACTTTTAAATTTTGTGTTTCATTAAGAGTTAATCCAACACGAATTAAATCTTCTTCATAATTTGATATTCTTATTTGATATTGATGACAATATGGACTATTTTTATCAAAAATTTTCATATATTTTTAACCCAATTATTAATATTATAACCATTCTTTTTAATATCATTTTCCCAAATTTTCACTATATTGATAAATTAAAATTCCACAATTTAAACATCTTTTATTGGCTTGTATTTTTCTATGGTTATAGTCTTTTATCATTTCTTTATATAAATCATAGATATTCTAATTTAATACCTAAAAAATTTTCTTTATGATTTTCAAATATTTTTTCTGATTATTATCTTGCCAACAATAATTTTCATTATTATTAATATAATATTTTTATTTTTTTTGCTAAAAACCATTTACCGCCTTGGTATGTGGGTCGATTCAATTCAATGAAGTTATCAATTTCAACTTTTAACCATATTCTATCTTTTTTACTTAAATGTGGGGCAATTGGTTTTTCAATACAATGCCAATATGGTCTAAATTTATATCCGGGTGTTGGATGTTCTTCAGCATTTAACCAAACATTAATCGGTAATATTTTTGTTTTATTTATAAATAATGATGTTATATCACCACATTTCTTTTTTCTAAATAATTTATATACTATCATAACAAACATTAATTTGCTTTAATAACAAATATATGAAAGTAATTTAATACATCATAGAGTATTTATATAAAATTGTCAATTTAATGAATCTAAATGAGATTATAAAAGAAGAACTTCATAGTATAATTAATGAAGGATATGTGTTTAAAGATGATAAATTTAAATTTAAACAAATTATAAATGCCGACTTTTACAATTATGAATCATTTTCAAATGATTATGATACTGATATTTCAACTACACCAATTACGGTTAATTGGAGTGTATTTTTTTGGTTAAATCAACAAGGTATTGAAAATTTTGGAGTTGAAGTTAATAGTGTTGAAGGAATTTATTTATTGAAAATGTTGGATAAACAAACTGATGAAGAAGTACAAGAAACCGAAAAAAATATTGCAGAAATAGAATGGAATTTTGAAATAAATGAAATGACTATTCAATATGGTGGAGGATTGTATATATCTGAATTAGATTTTGATTTTACAAATAAAACTTGTAGAGTTTCATTTAATTAAAAATATTTTTATATGAAAAAACAAAATAGTAAACAAAGACTTTTTGAAATAATGCAAAAACTCGATAAAACATTTAAACCAAATTTAAATGAAATTTTAGATGGTAATAATATTACATATAATGAAATAATAAATAATTTTCCGGGTCATGCTAAAAATACCAATCCAATAGATTCACCACAATATAAATGGTATGTAAGTGTTTTCAATTTTATTAATAATAATAATGATATTACTCAAAAAGTAGAATTAGTTAAATTTTTTCAAAATAATTTTTTAGGGTTAGATTATGGAGATGGTTCTGAATCTAATGAAGAATTAATTAATTGGTGGCTTTCTCCTGATGAACAAGAATTTATAAAAGACGAATTAAATATTAACGGTACAATCGAAAATTCTGATTTGGATAAATATAAGGCAAATGTTAAAGGAGTTTAATTGACATGTTGGAAATTAGTAGCGATACGTGGAATCGAAAATTAAATTTCATGTATTTATATGAAAATAATACATGAAACCATTATTTATAAACTTGGATTATCTAAATGCTAAATCTACCGATAAATTACCTTGTCGATGTTATCAATGTGAAAATACGTTTTTAGCAATTAAAAAAAATATTGCACAAGAATTAAAATATAATAGAGGAAGAATTAAATTTTGTTCATTTAATTGTTCTCGCAAATTTTTATCAAATAAAATAATAATTAAATGTACTAATTGTGCTAAAAATTTTGAAAAAAAAGTAGTTACATTAAATAAATCCGGTAATAATTTTTGTTCAAGTTCATGTGCTGCAACATATAATAATACGCATAAAACCTTTGGTATTAGAAGGTCTAAACTTGAAAAATGGCTTGAAAATAAATTGAAATTTTTATATCCAAATTTAGAAATTTTATTTAATAATAAAGAAATTATTAATTCAGAGTTAGATATTTATGTTCCATCACTAAAATTAGCTTTTGAACTTAATGGAATTTTTCATTATGAACCAATATTTGGTGAAAATAAATTAAATCAAATTCAAAATAATGATAATCGGAAGTTTCAAGCTTGTTTAGAAGAAGGAATTGAATTATGTATTATTGACACATCACAATTAAAATATTTTAAAGAAAAAAATTTAAAACAATATTTAGATATTATTAATAATATAATATTTATTCGATTATTAAACATTTAGTCAATCATAATATGATTGTGCAGTAATTACCACGTGCAGGTAGTTTAATTTAAATTACTTAGCGATACGTGGAATCGAACCACGATCTACTCCTTATGAGAGAGTCGTCCTACCGTTGGACTGATATCGCCATTTCAAATTGACATCACCAAGTAATGTCAATAAAAATTCTTTGATAACCACCATAATATTTTTTCTTAATTTTAATTGGTTTTTTCATCCATTGTTTTGAATTTTTTGAAACCAATTTCCAATTAGGATATCTGGTGTTTGTTCCTTTTCTTTTACCACGACATACTTCCATGTCATCATAAAGATATCCACCATACCATTTAGAAGAATTATTTTCATTATGGTGATAACCACAGTAAGAACAATGAATTTTACCACTGTGCTCAAGATAACTTTTATAAGCACGATTAAATTCACCACGATTTGTGGTAATTTCTACAATTGTTTTTGATCCCATTTTCCTTGTAGTTACATTAGAGTAACTTACAAGGCATTAAAAATTTTTTTCATTTTATGTTATTTATAATTATTAATGTTAATAAATATATTATAATGATATTACTTCCAATAAGTATACCAAAAATAAATACCTTTTCTTTTGTTGAAAGTTTATTTGATGATTGATAAAAACTATTAGCATTATTTTCAACATTTTCCATTATAATATTTTTAGTCCCCAAAGTGGGATTCGAACCCACATAATTTCGCTTTTGAGACGAACACGTATACCAGTTCCATCATTTGGGGATAAATTTTTTATATATCATTAATCTAAGATTTATAATATAATGTATATCTTTTAATAAATCAGTCATATAATGATATGAACCTTGTATATGCCATTTAAAACCATAATACATTTCAAAATCATAAAATCCATGAGAATAATTTATTATTCTAATATTTTTCCTTAATCGTTTAAGTAATTTAGTTTTCATTATTTAGGAATAGTTCTTCTTTGTACCACTTTTTTTGGTGGTATATTTTTTACGTTTCCTTTTCTATCAGAAATTTTAACAGGATTTTTACATCCACAATCGTTATTACCTTTTTTAATTGCCATTGTTATTTTATTTAACGGGATGATTTAATTCACAATATAATTTATCAGTAATTTTAGTTTTTTGATATTTATTATATATTCTTCCACATTTATTAAAAATTTCAGGTTTTTCTTGAATAAAAATATATGGTATGAGAATATAACCATAATAATGACGATATGCTAACTGAATGTCTTTATTCCAAAATTTCCATTTTTTACAAATTTTTAACATTTCTTTCGATATTAATCCACTATTATGATTTTCATCAACATATATGGCTTTTTTTATTCTATCACCAAATAATGAAATTATATTATCGATATTAAATAGACCAACATTTATGGTTTTTAATTTAAAATTAATTTCTGACATATTATTCATATTATTTTATTTGTAGCTCTGGTCGGAGTCGAACCGACACGATCATTACTGATCACTGGTTCTTAAGACCAGCATGTACTACCAATTTCATCACAGAGCCATTATTCGGTTGAATCTAAAATTATTTTATCTTTAAATCCACCTTTATTATTTTTTTTATTTCTTTTAGTTATAATAATTTCATCATTTTTAAAATTATGTGTTTTTTTTATGGTATCAAGTATCTCTAAAACATCTATATATTCTTCAATATTTGGGTCATTTTTAAATTCTGTTGCTTCTTCCAATAATTTTTGATGTAATTTATATATAAATTCATCATCATTAGCAACATGACTTTGAAATTTAATTCCTTTATTTTTTAGTATTTCCGGAATTTTATCCCTAATTAATTTATCATAAATTATCATATTTGTAATAATAATTTTAAGTCTTTTATTTTATATATATTAGTTAAAACACCTTGTCCCCAAATCATTTGAAAATAATATTCTTTAAAACACCAAATTTGGTTTGGAAATACAGAATTAATTTGTGTTACTATAATTGATTCGTAATTATCGACAACATAATCAATAATAAACGCTAATTTATTGTTTGGATATGGTTCAAAACCATTATTGTAACATTTTTCTCGATATTCATTATTATGTTCAGAAATTAATTTATTAATTAATATATCAAAATCATTATTTTCTAACCATTTTTCAAAACGTAAATAACGTTCACCTTTAATAATAAGTTTTTTTCTTTCTTTTTCGAAATAAGTTTTACCTTCATCAGATTCTACCCATTCATCAATTTTTTTAAGTTGATTATTAATAATTAAACTCATAACTAATTAATTTTATACCTTAATATTATTTGATCATAATCTGTATCATAATAAGAACCATTTTCTTTCTTATGTTTTTTAATTTCCACAATATTTAATATAAATAAAGTGGAAGTGCGGAAAAGAATGTGGTGGAGGTGGGCAAATTCGAATTGCCGTCCATACATGCGTTTAATAAGTTTTCTACAAGTTTATTTAATTTTTTCTAAATCAACAAAAATATTTGACTTATTCTTTTATTTTACTTCCTGTATCTCCCTAAAGTCAAACCTCAAGAGACCTGAATAATTTGGGAAGTTTTTTGCCGTTTTTTTGTTTCCTATGCAGCAAATGCAAGTTCAGCACTCTTTACAAATACGCTTTTTCCTTTTGTCAAGGAAGTAGGAATAGACATTATGTCTTCAATTATTGTTTTGAACCTATTTAAAGTTGTCTGATTCAACAACTACTTGCTTACTTTATTCTCCGATCATGCTGTCAAAACCTGTCACCCCCATTATTTTAAAAGAACTTTCCATTTTTTTCTAAACAAATATTTAAATTCATTTGCGTTGACAAAACTTATTTGCATCATTCCAACACCTGTCATTATACCAATAAATACTAAATTCGGATTTTCAATTCCTCTTAATGAATATTCATCAAATATTCTATTTTCAGTAATATCTTTTTCAATTAAACATTTTATAATATATTTATTATTTTCTTTTTTAATGAATTTTCCCGGTATAATATATATTTCGTGTAAATTTTTCATATTAAATCTTTTTTGTTGATTCTTTTCTGAAACTCCATTTATAGTCAAAACCGTGCTGTTGAATTTTATATTTATCAGCGACTTCAATAATTTCTTTTTCTCCAACACCTAACACACCACCTAAAAACATTTGAATTTCTTGAAAAGCTTGAAAAGAATTAAATATTTTGTAAAATACGTAATTCCTCAAAAGTGGATTAACTATGAATTTATAATTATTATTATGCCAATATTTTTTCATTGAATTTCTACAATAATCATTATCGTATACAAATATTGGTGTTTTTAATTCTCGAAATAATTCGATTGCATCATAATTTCTAATATAAAGAATATTGTTTTCAAAATTTCCTTTTCTTTTCCAAAAATTTGAATCTATAATAGTTTTCATATAATCAAAATTATATGTAATGTCTGTCATAAATGGGATTTTTTTAAAACCAAATTCATCATGATATGGAATACCTTCATGATATAATTTCCAACCAATATATAATTTTCCACAAAAACCAATAATAAAATAATTATAATGTGGATATTTTTTTTGAATGTCTTTATTTAGATGATGATAATCTAAATCATTAAAAATGTTTTTATTATTTTTATTCCGTATATTTTTTTGAAATAAAACAGGAATAAGTAATTTTTTATCGTCATATTCTATTATTTGACGATCATAAACAATGGTTTTATCAATACCAGTTGTACCAGCAACACCATCATAATAATCTTTTTTTTTAGCAAGAATTAACATAGTAAGACAAATTTACTCATTATTTTTTAAATAAATACAAGTTTATTAAAAGATTAATTAAGGTTCAAGGAAAAATATTAATCTTCTTAGCCAATCTACATTTCTCAGTGTAATTAGATCATCATATTTTTGATATTGATGATATTTTTCAGTTTCTTTTTCAGTAAATTTCTTTTTTTGTAAATAAAATTCTTTAAAAAGTCTTTTATGAAAGTAATTATAGTGTACTTTTTTCCACCACCAACATTCCCGATATTTAATTCGTATTTTGAAGATATACCTCTCTTTCTTATTAAATTAAAAAGTTTTTTTCTGATATTGTTTTTTAAATCAAGAATAAATGGTTCAGGAATTTTAATATTTACTTCTTCAAATTGTTTTAAAATTTCATGTATTGTAAATAATCCTTCAGATATACCTTCTGACCACATTTTTACATGTAATCCCCATGATTTTTTCCCTATAATTATTCCTTTTAATATATTTGGATGTCGAGTTGGGATACCTGTTGAATAAATTTCCTCTTTACTATAATCACCATTTTCAAAAATTTTGAAACAAAGTTTAGAATTTTCTTTAGAAATATCCATTTTTGTCTTTACATCAACACCTGAAAAATCAAGTATTTTGTAACGATATGAAAGTAAAAAAAATATAAAAATTACTTCAAAATTTTCAGAATAATACATCCTCTTAGGATGCTTGTAGCGTTTCGCATTTTCATAGTTTTAAAATTTAGCGCATCTGGAATGATTCGAACACTCATCTTTGGGTTTGGAAGCCAACCTCTTACCATTAGATTACAGATACATATTATATTTGTTTTTCATAAAATTTATTTTGCATATCTGGAGAGATTCGAACTCCCGACCTTTGCTTTTGGAGAGCACTATTCTACCAACTGAACTACAGATATATATAATAATTTTAGTACCCCGCCTCAGATTCGAACTGAGAAACACAGCTTTTAAGACTGCAACGGTTGCCTGTTACGTCAACGGGGCAAATCACTTTTTCTTTCTCAGTCATCCGGTGTTCGTAGACTTCAAGGAAATATAAAAGTGTAAAACTCTACATCGTGGATACATATCGGCTTCGAACCGATGCTCTCCTGAGTGCAAATCAGGTGTTTTAGCCAGCTAAACTAATGTCCCATATTGAATTTCTATGCTTTACCTTCAAATGGTACTATGAAATTCTAACAGTCTTCTTTCTTGTGGAATCGAAGGGCATCGAACCCTCACTCTCCTGAGTGCAAATCAGGTGCTTTAGCCAGTTAAGCTACGACCCCGTGTGTGCCTTTTTAGTAATTCAACCATCATGATATTGCAGTTACACGAAGTATTAAAAAGTGCTACTTTTATCTCTACAAATTACTCGGCACAGGTGGCACAGCAACTGCAAATCACTGATACATTCACCTTTGTACGGATGGTGAGAGTCGAACTCACAAATTTCAGTTTCTTAAACTGTTGCCTATTAACCATTCGGCTACATCCGCATTTTGTCCTCTCGGTGGGGATCGAACCCACAAACTTTTCAGCATATATTCCTAAGACATACGTGTCTACCAAATTCCACCACAAGAGGAAATATAGGTCTACAAACCCATATTAGCGTATTATAGGTCTATAGACCTATATTGGCAATTAACTAACATTTGTTTGTGACCCATTGTGCTCCCTGCTGGATTTGAACCAACGACCTTCTGGATGTAAGCCAGACGTTCTCCCGGACTAAACTAAGGGAGCAAAAGTGTTTCCTGTAGGCTTCGAACCTACGACATCTTGCTTGTAAGGCAAGCACTCTGACCCAACTGAGTTAAGGAAACAATAATAATGTGTATTATGACCAACATTTTGAATGAAATTTCATTCAATAATAATAATTTTTATAGTTTTGAATGAATAATCGTTCATGATTGGTATTCGGTAGGGGAATCGAACCCCTATTGCCGGGATGAAAACCCGAATTCCTGAACCGTTAGAAGAACCGAACAAATTTAATTAAGTCTAAAGACCCTAAATTCAAAAGGAATCTTAAGTGATTCTTCAAATATTTTACCTTGTTCTAAAATATCATCATCATCTTCTTCATATCCCCACACAATTGTTACTTTTTCTAAAGAATTAATTATTTTTTTCAACATATTTAATAAACATTTACTTGAACCAGTATTAATATATTCTAATTCGAAAGTAATTAATAAAGAATTATGAGAATGATCTGCAATAAAAATATTTAAACTTTTTTCAAATTCTTGGAAAAATTCTTCAGCTTTTTCAGTCATACATTTTCCAATAATATTTAGAATACCCCGTTCTACAAAAAATAAAATTGCAGGTGTTGTTTTAGTTGGGTTAATAATTAATTTTTTCATTTCAGTTTTTAAATTAAATCATTTTTTGCCGTCTCAGAGGGATTCGAACCCTCGTTTTAGAAGAGTGACAATCTAATTCCCGCACGCCAGTCGAGCACATAAGACGATAATTGTTCATTAATACGTAAAGAATAATATAATTGTTGATATAATTACATTAATGATAATATTTTAAAGATGAATATATTAATTTTGTACTGCCAACGGGAATCGAACCCGCATTACTCAGATTGAAGGTCTGATGTCCTATGCCATTTAGACGACAGCAGCATGTAATATTCAAAATTTGTTGTCACCGATTTAGTAATTGATCTTCCTGAATCAAATCATATCGAATCGGACTTCTCAATTTTGAATATTTGCCGTCCCGGAGGGTTTCGAACCCTCTATTTTATTTGAGTGACAGTCAAGTTCCTCACCAAGAAGCCTACGAGACGTTATACTGTTTTTTGCACCTACCCAAGCCAAGCACGACCTTGATTTAGTTGGGGACTCGAACACCCGCTTCACCAGTCTCCTACTTGTCTTTCGGAGTATTGCGGTACTGACTGGATTTGAACCAGCAACCCCCACTGGTTGCAGTGGGATTCACACCCGTATAAACTACAGTACCTATCTGAGATTATTTATCACGTGTTATAAATCTCAGTTTCATTTACCTTCACAGTAAACAAAGCGGTGCTGATGGGGATCGAACCCACGACCACCTGCGTGACAGGCAGGTATTCTAACCAACTGAACTACAACACCAAATTTCCAACATGTCAAAGAACTTAATACACTAAAAACAAAATAACCCGACTTTTTTTAGGAGTCGGGTTTTACACATTTAAGAAAGGATAGTGTATTATATATTATTTATCCGACACCATATAACATATCCTCTGCATCATCCCATAATAGGACTGCTATTAAGGCTACCATTAATATGTCGAGTACTTTTTTCATTATTTCTTAATCATAAATTGTAAATCGTTTAAATCTAAATACGTGACAAAGATATAAAATGTTACAATATTTACAAGTTTTTTTTAAAAATAATTTTATTTTTTTTATTTACCTACTTTAGCAATAGCGTTTACAGGGATTTTAGGTTTATTTTCATCCAGTTCTTTTTTGTCTTCATGTTCTTCTTTTTCTTCTTCAGGAGTTTCAGATTCTTCATGTTCTTTAGATTCTTTATCTTCTTTTTTTTCGAAGTTCCATTTTTTCTTACCAGAAGTTTCGTCCTTTTCTTCCTTTTCTTCACCTTCTCCTTTTTTCTTATCGAAATTCCATTCGTTTAAATTTGGTTTAAAAGTTTTATCGAGTCTACACATAACTTCAAAAAGTCTTTGTTTGCTATCTTTTTTCATGATTAGAAATTTATTATAAATACTATAAAAAATATAAAATATTATTGAATTTATTTTTTCGTTTTATCTGAAAAACGATCAAGTATTAAATCTAAAATTATGAGACAAACCAACTCATATTCTTCATTAGTATTATATTTTAATTTTTCTTTTTCTATAGCATCATTAATTAATTTCAACACATTATCACCAATTTTATCTTCTAATTTTATTGTTTCATCATACAATTTTTTATTTAATTTTCGTAATTGTCCAAATGCTTTTGTTTCATTAAGAAAATTTGTTAACTTATAACTATTGTCAATCTTTTGCATTATTTCAAAAACTCTTTGTTTATTATCTATTGATTTCATTAAAATTTTATTATAAATACTATAATGAAATATAAAATATTTTCGATCATTAAATACATCGAGTAGCTATAGAAGTAGAACCAATTGATCTAAAATAATTATTAAATAAGGATACTATATTTATACTTCCTTGATAATTTGCAGAATGAACCAAAATATTTACTGGAGGATTTTCATTATTGCTCATACAATAATTAATTAACCATTTAGCACAATCATATCCGGTTTTAAATTCAAAATTATCATATGTTTCATTATATGTTTCTGAACCATATAAATCTGGATCATAATGTTCATCAGCAAGATCGTGATCAAAACTAATTGTTTCCGGGATTCCGTTTTCTAATATAAATTTTATAAATTCATCATAGCTTCTTACAATTTTCCAATCTAATAAATTATAAATTGGTTGTTTAGTGAAATAAAATGCATCACTTAAACTACGGATATCATCAAGAAAAAGATTATATATCATATATATAATTACGAAAAAATAATGTAAATGTTACATTATTTTAACTCGAACAGTATTTATATTAAAATAATTTATGTACTTAAAAATTTAATCATATGAAAAATAAATATTTAAAAGAAAATTTCGAACCAATTATAATGAATTCAAAAAATTTAACTGAAGTATTAATTAAATTTAATTTGGGAATTAAAGGTAATAATAGAAAAACTTTACAAAAGTATATTAAATTATATAATATTAATATTTCACATTTTGAAACAAGTAATGATAGATATGAACGAACAATTAAATATTATTTACAAAATAAACATAAAATATCATTAGATAAAATATTAGTTGTCAATTCTACATATTCTTCAACAAATGATCTAAAAAATAGATTATATAAAGAAAGATTAAAAGAACGAAAATGTGAAAAATGTGAACAAGATGAAAATTGGAATGGTGAACATATTAGTTTGATTCTTGATCACATTAATGGAATTAATAATGATAATAGGTTTGAAAATCTTAGAATTGTTTGCCCAAATTGTAATGCAACTTTACTTACTCATTGTAGAGGAAAAATGGGTCTAATTAAAAAAATAAAATCAGAAAAATATAAAATTACTTTGAATAGACGTAAAGTAGAACGACCATTATATAAACAATTATTAAATGAAATAAAAAATTTAGGATATTGTAAAACCGGAAGAAAATATGGAGTAAGTGATAATGCTATTAGAAAATGGATAAAATCTTATGAAAAATATAACAATTAAGTTGTTGCCTTTCATGGATTCGAACCATATCTAAGTGAGCCAAAATCACTTGTGCTACCATTACACCAAAAGGCAAAATTAAGAAAGTACAAAAAGTTCAAGGCTGTCCTCGCAGGACTCGAACCTGCAAACCCTAAAGGCATATGCTCCAAAGGCATACGTGTTTATCCAATTTCCACCAGAAGACAATATTAAATCTCGCTGTCTCACAAAGATTCGAACTTTGAACAAATGCTCCAGAGGCACTTATGTTACCGTTACACTATGAGACAATATCACGTAATAATGTGATAAATCAAAATATCACGTTTTTGGGCGTTTTTGGGGTTTCGATCCACATTCTCTCCCCCTTACGGGAGCGATTTAACTCATAATCTAAAAACACCATTTGGTATTAGAGGGGAATCGAACCCCCGTCAACAAGAGCCACAATCTTGACGGACAACCAACAGTCCACTAATACAGTAGAGTAAGAGAGACTCGAACTCTCGACCCCTGCATCCCAAATGCAGTACGCTACCAACTGCGCTATTACTCTATAATTTAGTCGGAATAGCGGGACTCGAACCCACGATCCCTGCATCCCAAATGCAGTGCGATACCAACTTCGCCACATTCCGATTATAATTATCATTATTTTTACCGATAAAATATATTTATTGACAAATTAACCGATAAATTTTGGGTGAAAGATGGGGATCGAATCCACAACCCTCAGAACCACAATCTGATACTCCACCAATTGAGCTACTATCACCATATTTAATAATAATTATATTTATAATTATTATTCTCTTTAGCATGTCTTTTAATATGACAATTAGCACACCTTACATCACATTTTTCTATTTCCAATTTTAATTTATTTATACTCCATTTATCAGTAATTCCTTGTGAAATAGTATTGTAATAATTTTCTTTTTTTAAAGGATTTTTATGATCAAATTGTAATACTATAATATTTTTTTCACCACAATCAATACAAGGATGTTCAATTAAATAATCACAAATAAATTTTTTATTTCTATCTCTATTTAATCTTTGATTATCAAGATAATTATTTTTATTTTTTATATAATGTTTTTTACTATAATTTTTTTGACATTCTTTACATCGATTATTTCTAATTTCCTTATTTTTATTAGACCAACTAAATTCATCTTTAGTTTTCATTTGTTTACAATGTACACATCTAATTTTAATATTTTCTTTCATTTATGTTCGAGTTTAATTATATGATTTGAACATAAATACTAATATTTTTCGAAAAGTCAAAGAACTTGTTAAACATTTAGTTACCATTTAGGTATGCAATTATTACCACGTGCAGGTAGTTTAACTCAATAATCTCAGGAAAGCAGGACTCGAACCTGCGATCTCTTGCGTCCGGGGCAAGCGGATTTCCAACTTTCCAATTTCCTGATGGTAGGGTAAATGGGACTCGAACCCACATAATTCCTGCCTCCAATGCAGGTCGTCTTCCAATTGACTTCACTACCCTATGTAAATGAAAAAACCCCACTCTTTCGAATGGGGTTTTTTCATATTTAACTTAATTTTTTTATGAAAATTTTAAGCATAGTAACCCCATTCAACTTTTTGTGGTTGATGTTGAGGCTGAATATGTACTAAATTTTTCATAATTATTATATCAATAAATGAGTTTTATGGTACAAAGATACCATTTAAAATGATAAATACAAATTATTATGAAAAAATTTTTTAATTGTTACAAAATATATTAAAAATACTTAACTTTATGTAAAATTATTCAATATGAGTTTGGACGTTAATAGTGAAAAAGGGAAAGAATCTGTTAAACAAGAACAATTTATGTTAAATTTTATTGCAGATAAATGGAAAATGAATATAATTCAAACGAAAAAAAATGATAGTGCAAAATGTGATGGATTTTTATACCGAAAAAATATTCTTGTTGGATTATTTGAAAGTAAATGTAGAAATATATCAATTACTGAACTTGAAAATTGGGGATCGTGGTTAGTTACTAACGAAAAAATACAAGCATGTAGATTATTATCTGAATACTTATGTATACCATTTTTAGGTTTTTTATATTTACTTAAAGATAATCTTATAATGTATTGGAAAATAACTGATAAAAATGGTCTTTTTTTATTTAATTTTAAAATAGAAGAAACTAAAACTCAAAAAACAATTAATGGTGGTGAAATTATAAGACCTAATGCTTTTTTACCATATGAACAAGGTAAATTTTTTCAATAAATTATTATTTATATCCTAATTTTGTCATTGCATTTCTTACATATGTTTGCATTTGAGATATGCTTAATGCTCTAACTGGTTTACGACTTAAACCATATCCTGTTCTACTTAGCCATGTACCAAATGCATCTTGTAATTCCTGTGGAGTATCAATTCGTGAATCTGCATATTGTATTGTGGTATTAGCATTTACAACTTTTTGAAGATTAGCAACATCACCTGATTGTGCTTGTACTGGTTGCTGTACTAAATCTTGTTCTTGAAGTCTGGTTAATCTATTGTCAACATAAGCATTTTTAATTTCAGCATTATCTAAAAATACTTTTAATGCTGCTGTCATATCACTTGAACCAAAACCCTGACCTACTTCCCAATCAGAAAAATCATCAACAGTTTTTTGAGCTGCCCGATCAAATAATTCTTTATTATCAAAATATTCTTCTTGTGTGATTAAATTGTTAAATGCTCTATTTATTAAACTATTTTCACTGAATGGTGCACCCTCATTTAAAATTTTAAAGTCAGGATTAATTTTTTGCATTGTTTCAAAAAGTTTTTGTTTAGTATTTACTTTTTCCATTAAAATATTTTATATATAAATACAATATATGTAATAAAAAACTGCACCACGTTATTATTATGGTGCAGCAATTTCACAAAACAATATAGTCAAGTCTTAAAAAATTTTACATAACCACTGTCTGGCATTAATAAAATTTTAAAAATCATTCCTGATTTTTCTCAGACCTAACTTAATTTTTCAATTAAGCAATGACTTTTCTATTCATAAATACTTATATGTTGAATTTTATTAAGAATTTATATCAAAAAAAGAGTATTTATAATAAATTTTATTTGTGAAAAAGAGGAATATCATACAGATCATCAAAGAAGAATTATCAGATTTTGATTTCTTGGGTAATGATGAATATGGAAAAGAAAAAAGGGTTTTTGATTTACTATCTAATGAAGATTTTCAAAAACAATTTATTTGTGATTCTTTATTAGGTAGAAAAGAAAAATTAAAAATTAATGTTGTTGATTCTCGTGTTGGTGGAAATTGGGAAGATTCACCGGAAGATATTTCATTTTTAACATTAGAATATAATACTGAAATTGAATATAAGTATGATCAAACAAAAGAACCAGTAAACTTTTCATTAAGTTTAGATAGTGATAAAATTTCAGTAGATGCCGATGGGTATAATAATCCCGGAAATAGGGGTAAATATGAACCACCTGAAAGTGATACTTGGTTTAATACTATTAATTGGGAAGATATTAATGTTACATTAAATACAATTAGTGGTGATGAAGTTGAGTTTTTATCATTCAAAAGAGCACCTATTGATATTCAAAATTTATTTGTAAGAGAATATGTTGAAGTATATATAACTAATACTACTTATGATCTAAAAAACCGAAATAGTATTAATAAAATTGCAATAATAAATGCTTATTGTTAATTACCATTTCAATATATTACATTTCGACTTTAAACTTCTAACTTTTGCAGGCATATAACAACCACAAAGTGCGCATGTATTATTGGGTCTTAATTTTCCACATTTGTTTTCAACACAAATTGCAATTCGTTGTTTTGCTAATTCTTCAATTTCTGGATTTGGAAATACGTAATTTTTCCAACCATCATAAATTTCCAATAATTTACTCATATTAACTATAAATTATTCTACCACCTTTACTTATTAGAATATTAGAATTTGTTAATGATTCGATGTAAGCATTGTGTAATATTTCTGTAGATGTAAATGCTTTATTATAAATTCTTAATTTTTGAATTCCACCGATAAAGCTTGTGTTAAAGTTTTGTTCAATAGTTAAATTATCTTTTCTTTCATCTTGCACTAAAATATCTGCACCAGTATATGTAAAATCTTTTATAAATAATGCTTCATTTAAATTAAATGAATTATTAGTTTCAATTAAAATACCAATATTTATAAATTCTTGTCCAGTATTATCAGTGGTTCTAAATTTACACATTAAATCTTTCCACCCATTACCATTAATATAATCAATATCATTAATAATATTAATATCGACCGTATCACTATAAACTAAAATTGATGCTTTATTTACAAAATTTCTATTAAATAACCCACCATTGAATAAAGATAAATTAATAATATAATCTCTATTTGATAATATGGAAATTAAATTATTAAATTTAATAAAATATGTAGTAGCAGTATTTCCAGTGTATTCAATTCTCATCACAGTAATTGGACTTTCAATACCAGTACATTCATCAATAATACTAAATGTGGTACTATCAGCACTTAAAGATAATCCCGATAAATAATCATTATTTGGTATTGGATTACATTTTGCTGGTATTGGATTTTCTTGTACAGTAAATCCACTAAGTACATATTCAGTATTTTGTCCAGTATATAGTCCATATGTTTGATAATCATAATGCCATGAATGTTTCAATCCAAATGAACCACCACCCCAACTTATTGAATAAGGTACACCTATTTGTTTTTCTTTATTATTAGTTAATGAATTGAAATAAAACTCTGGAAATTCTTTAATTATCCATTTTGCACGACCATTAACATAGAAAATTAGTTTACCTTTTCTTTGTGGATAACATATAAATAATTCAGGATCATTAACTATATAATCATTAATAATATCATTTGGTGTAAACACCATTGCAATCATAGTGAAACCAGTGTTTGTAATGATTGTAGAAGATGTGTTTGAAATTATTAATCCATTTTTATTAATATATTTATATGATAATCGTCCATCTTCAGTTAATGCAAATGCAATTATATTATTTTCTAAATTATTAATAGCTGAAGTTGCGGAATAAATAATAGTTTCTTTATCTTCAACAGAATTAAAGCTTTTTTTAATTGTAGTAATTTCAGTATATGAATCTAAATAATTATCAAAACTTGTAGTTATACCCGTAACCGTATCACCACTAATAAATTCACCTGAATAATATGGATTATATTTATCTTCAGCACGAGTACCCATCATAAAGAAAATACCTGATGATTCGGGAAATAAATATAATAGTGTTTCTACAGTAATACCATAATTATAGCGTGCTGGAAATAATTCGAAATTATAATCTTCTAATTTAAAAAATCCTTGTAAATATCCTCCATCAAGAATAAAATAATTTCCACTTAATCCTGTTGTTACTGCACTTATAGAATATAAATCAAATTGTGTTGTTACAGTAAGACCACTTGTTTCACCAGATGTTGGATTTTGTATATTATTATATCCCACCCTATACATTGAAAATAAAGTATCTTGAGGGGTCAATGAAATACCGTTCCACATTGCATTTATTCTACCATTATCAAAACCAGTTAAACCAAAATCTATAAGATCAATATTATCAGATACTGCATCATTCCATTTAGTTAAACTAAATGAAGTAAAATCACTATTTAAATCCCACGAATTGAGATTCGATAAATCGATATATATCGCTAAATTATCAGTTATTATGTCGTTTAAGCATTCTAAATTCATTTCACACAAGAATTTAATATAAATACTAATTGTATTTAAATATATTGAAGTATTTATAAAAAATGATTTTTCTGATGATTAAAAGCAGTAAACAACGACTTTTTGAAATGATGGATAGGGTTGCGGGTATGTCATTAATGGAAGTTGATTGGAAAGGTGAATTTAGTGATGTTTCTAAAGAATGTATTAGTGATGAAGCATTAAAAGATTATTTTAATAAAGTTCTTGAAAATCAAAAATTATCATCAGATAAAAGAACTAAATCATTATTATTAGTACATAATAAATCAATACCATTTGATGATATGGGAGATATTGATGTTAATACATTTATTGAAATGATTACAAAATATCCACCACAAATTATTAGTCAAAACAAAAAAATGGAAAAATCAAGTAATGATAATACAATAACATTTAATATTGGTATTCCTGCATTACGTGGTTTGGTTTATGATCAAGACAATAAACAATTTTATATAGTAAATACTTGTCCGGGTGCTGGTATTTGCGCACGCATATGTTATGCAAGACGTGGTAGATATGTTTTATTACCACAAATATTTATAAAACAAACAAGAATTTTAAATTTATTATTAAATAATCCAGAAGATTTTGGAAAATTATTAAAAAATGAAATAAAAGCACTTGCATTAAAAAATAAAGGAAAAAAATTATTATTCAGATGGAACGATGCTGGTGATTTTTTTTCAAAAAAATATTTTCAAATTGCAGCAAAAATTACAATTGATTTAAAAAATGAAGGTCTTAATTTTGAATCATATGCACATACTAAAATTGGTGACATATATAACTTCAATGATCCTAACGTTATTTTAAATTTTTCTGTTGATGCTACTGATAAAGAAAAAAATAAAGTTGATTTATTTGGTGCAAAAACTTCTGAAATAATACCATCAGAATTATTTAAAGACTTATTTATTAAAAATAAAGCACATTTTACTGTCGATACTAAAGGTAAATTAATACCCAAAAACAATAATAGTTTTAATATTTTAAAACAAAGAATATCAGATAAGTATAACGTAGACATCAATACGTTAATTTCTTATAATGAATTATTAAAAATTCCTGAAGGAAATGAAAGGAATTTAAATGTAATTGTTTTACCCAAAGGTGAAGGTGATATTGCTGCACAAAGAAAAGATGTTAAAAGAACATTTCTACTATACCATTAAAGTATTTATATTAAATTATTGAACATGAAAAAACATACAGACACAAAAAAATTGCTTTTTGAAAATATGGGAAAAATAAATTCAAATTTTATTTTGAAAGAAGATATGGAATCTGAAGTAGGTGATAGAACCTATGAACAAAAAGCATTAAAATTAAAATACCTTGTTGATGAATTACTTAAAAATCAGGATTATGATATTCTTGATACTTGGTATAGATTAATGATTAACAGACGAGCAAAAAAAGGTATGGTTGCTATGAGTGAAGGGCAATCTCCTGATTATCAACAAAAAGCTGAACAAATCAAAGGAAAAATAGATTTTCTTATTGATACTAATCATTATGATATACTTGATAAAATAAATACTATAATTGATAAATTATTTCCAGAATCTGATTATGATATAGAACTTACTGAAGAAGAACAACTTCAATCTGAAAAATTTCGTGCAGAAGTGACAGGAAAGGGTGAAAATGTTTGGTCAACAAACGGAATTGAATTTGATACATCTGAATCAGCAAAAAAATGGTTAGATGGTTTATCAGATCGTTGGTTTGGATATGATATGGGACGGGTAGTTCCTATTTCAACACCAACAAGAGAACCCGTAAATATGGAAAGTAATATATTTTATCAAAATTTTAGAAGATAATAAATTATGAACGAAATAAAAAATAATCCAAGATCATGGTCAAGTAGATTCTGGAAAAAAAATAACATTTCTGAAGTATTAAAAGAAGTTGTTGAACCAGATGATGTTGATGTATCATCAATTCAAATGCATGATGAATTATCTCCACTTATTTGGGAAAATAATAAACTTAAACCCGAAATAAGAAAAACTTTATTAATGAATACTAAAAGATTTATTGAATTTTCAGATGCTGAAGATTTGAAATTTAATGATATTATTTTAACTGGTAGTATGGGAAATTATAATTATAATGATAATTCTGATTTGGATGTTCATATTATTATGGATTTTAATCAAATTTCAAAAAATAAAGAATTTGTTGGGGATTTTTTTAAATTAAAAAAACAATTATGGGCAGAAAAACTTCCAATTCAAGTGAAAGGACATGATGTTGAAATGTATTTTCAAGATATTGCAGAACCACATCATTCTTCCGGCACATATTCTTTAATTAAAAATGATTGGATTAGAAAACCAATAAGTAAAATTATTAATGTTGATAGTGCTGATGTACAATTAAAATCTGCAGATATAATGAATAATATTGATGATTTGGAAACCAATCATAATGAAGAAAATTTTATAAAAAAACACGAAGCATTAAAAAATAAAATAAAAAAATATAGACAATCTGGACTTGATACTGGTGGTGAATATTCTGTAGAAAATTTAGTATTTAAAATATTAAGGAATAGTGGATATCTTGAAAAAATGGTTGAAATGAAAAATGATTATTTAACACAAGAATTAAGTCTTGATGAATTTATAGACCCTGCAGTATGAAAAGAATAATAGTAAGAAAAGATCATTTGATCGAATTTGTTGAAAAGAAAAAAGCCGAAAAAATTTTCTATGACATTGTTGGTACTTTACATAGAAACATGAAATTATTGAATGAAAATGTTTCACATATAAAGGCTAATCAATCAATTATTAATAATTATCAAAGAAAGGGTTTAATTACTCCAAAAGTTTATGAAATGCTAATAAAGAACAAAATAATTAGTGAAAAATGTGAAATAATATAAGATTAGTATTTTTTTGTTCTCTAAGAAGTATTTATAAAAAAGTACATTTAAATTAAATAATAAAGACAAATTAAAATCATTCATAAAATGAAAAAACATAGTTCACAAGAAGCATATTACGAAAGACTAAAGAATTTAGCCAATATTAATAAAACTTTAGTAAAAGAATCTCAAATTCGTAATTTGGGTACTTTAATTGATTATAAGCGTGCAGTAGATGGTGTTGCGTATGGTATTATTAAAGAAAATCAACTTTTTTATATTAAAAAGGGTGGTTTAAAACAAGACCCTGATGTATCTGATTTTGCATATATTGGTGGATTAAGTAATATTACTAATTTTCAATATCATAAATTGGCTGAAGCTGATAAACAAAGAAATATGTTGCTTCATGTAATCAGTGAATCCACACAAATAAAACCAAATAAAAATGGTGGTAAAAAAAGACTTAACGAAGATTTGGCTGGTCAAGAAATTGATCAGGCAGAAAAAAAATTAGATAATCTTGATACTGCAACTGCAACTGCAGATGCTTCTACACCAATGAATACTGATGGTGCTGCTGAAATGGACGCTGGATTATCTACAGCACCTATTGTTGATGAACCGGGAGCTGAATTATCTGTTGCTCCTGAAGGTGGTAGTGAAGAAATTCCTGCTGAACCTGAAGGTGATAGTGAAGAAATTCCTGCTGAACCTGCTGATAATATGGGTAGTGGTGAAGAAATACCAGCACCAGAAGAAAATGGTGAAAGTGATGCTGCTACCGTTACTCCTGAAGATCAAAAAAGTATTACTCAAAATGAAATTGAAAAATTGCTTGGTAAAGCAACTAATAAAATAAGAAGTGCTGAATTAACACCGGAAGATGTTAAAGCATATGTTAATACGTTTTTATCTGCATTTAAAAAGAAATTTGACGAAGTTGAAATTGAAGATCGAAAAGAAATGGCAGATAAAATATTAAAAGTTGTTCCATATGAGGATATTGAAGATGTAAGTTCAAGCTTACCACCTGAAGAACAAAGTATTGATGTTGAAACTGGTGGTGTTGAAGAAGGTCAATGTTCTGAATGTGGTGGTTTTGCTCAATATGCTGAATCAAGAGGATATAATGCACAATCTATTCAAGAATGTGATGATGAAGAAATGAGTAATTTAGTTAGTGGATATGCTAATGCACACAATGAAGGACAAAATGATGGTGATTTTAAAGCTGTTGCTATATTTATTACTCCTGAAATTATGGAAAAATTAAAGGGTGAATATGGTCATGATGAATATGCTGATCAATTATCACCACACGTTGATGCAATGAATGAAAGCAGTGATGAAGATAGAATTGCTCAAATTAATGAAATATTTGGTGGTTTAAAATCTTTAGGTAAAGCTGCTTTGGGTGGTATTAAAAAAGGTGGACAAGCTATTGGACAAGCAGTTGGGCAAGCAGGACAAGCAGTTGGACAAGCAGTTGGGCAAGCAGGACAAGCAGTTAAACAACAATATTATAAAGGTGAAATTAATCCTGCTGTTAAAAAAGTTGAAACCGATGCAGCAGTTTTAGGTAAACGAATTGCTAATTTAAATAATGTATTAACAAAAGCTGGTCAACAACCAGTTAATGTACAAAGTATTTTACAAACCATAACAAATCAATTAGGTAAAGGTGGTACAACTGCAAGTATTGGTGATAAAATACAACCATCTATGGCTGCTGAAGGTGTTGTTGATCCGGGTAATGTTGAAGTACAACCAAACATGCTTAAAGAAGATAATGAAGAACTTGAAAAAGACGAATTGGAAATTGGTGGAGAAGATACTGGAGAAGTTGAAAATGACGAATTGGAAATTGGTGGAGAAGATACTGGAGAAGTTGAAAAAGATAGTATTGGTTTTGCTCCTGAAGCACAAACTCTTGGAGTTGTAACAACTAAACCTAATGGTGCAGCAACTACTGGTGTTGATATTAATATTAGTCCTGATAAAACAGTTAATATTTCAATGAATGAAGCAAAACAGAAATTAATTAAACAAATTGCTGATGGTGTTAATACTTATCTTAGTGAAGCAAGTAAAGTAGCAGGAAAAAGTAAACCTTTCGTTAAAACCGCACCAAAAGAAAATAAAATAAATGAAGAAGATAAACCATCTACCGGATTATCAAAAGAAAAAAAATCTAATGTAGTAAAAGCAGCAAAAAAAGGTGAAGATATTGGTGAAAAGGGTAAAAATTTCGATAAGGTAGCAAATAAAGCAGCAAAAGAATATGGTAGTAAAGAAAAAGGAGAAAAAGTAGCTGCAGCAGCAATGTGGAAAAACATTAAAAGAGAAAGCGAAGAACCACAAAATGTTATGAGTGAATCTGAACAAAAACTTAGGAGATATATTCGTAATCGTCTTGAAGAAAAAGCTGGTTTAAAAAAACCAATATTAAATGAAAGTAAAAAATCTGAAATTATAAAAAAACTTGATAGAGTAATTGATGAACAATTTAAATTATTTGAAACATCAATGAAAGAAGGTGGTCAGATTGGTGAAGGTTTTTGGGCAAATATGAAAGGTGCATTTCAATCTAACGCAGGAAAATTTGAAAATTTGAATCAAAATGACCCACAAGCAGTTGAAACAACATTTCAAGAAATTTTTAAAGATAGTCTTAATGGTAGATTTAAACAATTTAGATTGTCATGGGCAAAAAGTATGTCACCAGAAATTAAATATACTTTAATGCAACAAGGTTATGAAACTGATAGACTAAAAATGCCTGATTTTATTCAAGATAGAAATAGTCCTATAGGATTTAAATACAAAACTTTAAATTTGGAAACTCCATTTGGTGGTGGAGGTACTGGTGGAGGTAATTTCTCTGTTGGTGGAGGTCCTAATTAATATTCATTTAGTTAAACGAAATAAAACCCGAAAAATCTTTTTCGGGTTTTTTATTTGTAACAAATAATTAATATCTTCGTACAATGAAGAAAATATTCTTATGAAATTACAAAATATTATTAGAATTTATGGTTCATCTTTTAAATTTTTTTATAATAATAAAGGAAGTGTTAAGGAATATAATAGATTTGTTGAAAATAATGAACCAGAAAAAGTAAAAGATATTACAGTACCATATTATGAAGAATCACTTCATATTATTTATACATATTCTACAATATTTAAATATTTCATCCCCACTCTATCAATAATAATTAGTATATTTATCAAATCATATTCATTATTACTAATAGTAGTGTTGGTTTCTTACTTAATCCATCTTTATTTAAAAAAACAATGGAAAATTACTTGTTCTCGTTATATGTTTGAAATGATCGCTACTGATTATTATATAAATCAAAAATTTCATATTAACAAAATAACTGATTTAAATGAATTAGGTGAAATTTATTTACAAAAAATTAGCAAATAGTTGTATTTATGAGAAAATTTCATAATGGATAATGAAGACAGTAAATTAAAATTAATTTTCGTACATAAAATTGGTTACAATTCAAAAAATGAAGGATTATATGAATTTATGTTTTCATATGATGAAACCAATATCTTAATTGAAGATTGGTGTTGGGATTTAGTACCTGCTTGTGATAATGCATTACCCCCAACAGAAGATTATATTAATACAATTATTAATTTAAAAACCGATTCTTTTGATTTATTTTGTTTACATGAAGCTGTTGATCGTCAATATATGCATGGATATTATACTATTCATGCGCTTGCATATGAAATAATTGATGAAAATGATGACGGTACTTCAAGTGATTATATTAAAATGTTTGAACAGGATATTGAAGAAAATTTACCTTTATTAGTTTTTCATTATGGTATGACTTTAGTAAAAGTCAAAGATTTGTTAAGTGCAAGAAAAATTATTTTAAAAAATAATGAATTTGTTGAAATATCTTCAATAAAATTTTAACTTTGATGATTATTCATCAATATTCATAATATGGTTAAAAATATTTTTCCTGAAATGTTCAATTTTATTGAAAAATCAGAAAAAGAATCACTATTAAAACAAAAAAGTCTTGTTATTTGGTTTACTGGATTATCTGGTGCAGGTAAAAGTACTTTAGCACAAGGTCTTGAAACACTACTTTTTTTTGATGGTATATTAACTCAAGTACTTGACGGTGATAAAATACGCAACGGATTAAATAAAAATTTAGGATTTTCGGAAGACGATCGTGTTGAAAATATTAGACGAATTGCAGAAGTAAGTAAATTATTTTGCGAATGTGGTATTATTACAATATCTGCTTTTATTAGTCCAACACATTATATTAGAAAAATGGCTGAAAATATTATCGGTAAAGATAATTTTTTTGAGATTTATGTTAGTACTCCAATAACTACATGTGAAATTCGAGATAAAAAAGGTTTATATATAAAAGCACGGACTGGTATTATACCTAATTTTACTGGCATTTCTGCTCCATATGAACCACCAATCAATCCAAAAATATCAATAGATACTACAAATTTATCAATCGATGAATCAGTAAAAATTATTTATAACAAAATAATCTCTTTAATAAAACTTTAGTATTTATATTTGCCCATCGCACCATATTAGGGTGAAGAGGGTTTCGGGATACGATATTTCAAGATATTTACCTTATCCTGCGGTTTTATGTCTGATTACCCATGAGGTAAAACAGTTAAGAAAACGTATTTCATGAATGCGTTTTTGGTTTTTATGTTCATCTTACCATTTGGAAGAAGGAAATCGAGACTCGACAATACAAGATTATTGTCGAGTCTTGCAAATTTAAATCATTAAATAAGTAATTGCACTCTTTAATGTTTCAATATTATCTTTAGGAAGACCTAAAATGAAATTACAATTTTTACACAATAATCCCCTTATTTTATTGGTTTTGTGGTAATGGTCAACAGCTAACTTAATTTTAAATTCAGCTTCATTTGTTTAACATATATAATATCATATTCTTCAATAGTAATTCCGTATTTTAATTTAAGGTTGGATTTTAAAGAGTTTCTTTTTGTCTTTGTTTTATCTCTATAAAACGTTTCATTTTCAATAACACGCTCTTTATTTTTTCTGCGCCATTTTTTCGTATATTCGGCATATTGTTTTTTATTTTGTATAAAAATTCGATATATTCATAAATATCGTGCTTTGCGGTTTTTATATGTGAATAGTATTTATTATAAATTATTATAAATGAGTACTAAATCAAAAGCCGATAATTTTGTAGAAAAAGATGATGCCCCTGATCATATTCCCGTAATTCCATTTGATGTTCAAAAAGAAAAAGAAAAAGAAACTGCCAGAAAATTAGCATTAGAATTAAGAAAAAAAATTGGAAATATTGAACCAATTATTATAACTAAAAGTGGTGTAATTAAAAAGGCAAGTGAATTAACATATTATGAACAAGAAGATGAAATTGTTCGTTGTGCTTCAAATCCAATATATTTTATTGAAACATATTTAACAATCTTTGACCAAACACAAGGTAAAGGTGGTATGATAGTGCCTTTTAAATTATTTGATTTTCAAAAAGAATTAATTGAAACATATATTAATAACAGATTTACTATTGCAAATAAATATCGTCAAGCAGGTGTTTCAACAACTACTTGTGCATATATTGCTTGGTATGTTATGTTCAATAGAAATAGACAGGTTGCTATAGTTGCAGATAAGCTTGAAACTGCTCGTGATGAAATTATGAGTGATGTTGTTTTATTTATTGAAGGTTGTCCAAGTTGGTTACGACCTAAAACGGGTAGAGAATCTGAAAAAAATTTAAAAGATACTCAAAAAGATAAAATCTACGATAATAATTCAAGAATTGGTGCATTCTCATCAAAAGGTCTTCGTGGTATGACACCTACTTTGATATTTTGGGATGAAACTGCATGGACAGAAAAAGGTGATAAATTTTGGACAGCAGCAAGACCAACATTAGGTACTGGTGGTGGTGCTATCATGGTTAGTACACCTTCAGGTCTCGATGCAGTTTTTTATAAACATTTTATTGGTGCACGTAAAATTAATAAAGATACTGGTAATAGTGAAAACGGATTTAAAGCAGTTGAATTATGGTGGTTTAATGATCCAAGATATAATGAAGATTTAGTTTGGTTAAAAAATAAAGGAAAACAAAACGAAAAAAAATTAATAGATCAAAATTGGAATAATAAAACCAGAATTCAAATGATGGATGATGGTTGGGAAGCAAGTTCACCTTGGTTTGAAGAACAAATACAAGGTGCAAATGGTGACATGCGTAAAATTGCACAAGAACTTTTATGTTCATTCTTAGGTTCAGGTAATAATTTTATTGCTGAAGAATTTATAAAAAGAATAGAAGAAAATGAAATTAAAACTCCAATTCGTCAAGAATATATAGATAATAATATGTGGATTTTTGAAGACCCTTTACCGGGAGAAGATTATATAATTGCTTTAGATGCATCACCCGGACATGGAGAAGATAATTCAACAGCAAATATTTTGAAAATAACTGAAATTATTGAAGAAAAAATTATAACTAAAGGAGATAAAATAAAAAAAATTAAAATAAAAAGACATAAGGTTGAACAAGTTGCAGAATATTATGGTAAAATAACCCCACAAATGCTTGCTGAAATTGCTTATCAATTTGGTAAAAGATATAATAATGCATATTGTGTTGTTGATATTACTGGTGGTTATGGTGTACAAACAGTAGAAAAAATGTTAGAATTTGGTTATGAAAACGTTCATTATGCTGAAGTTACACACAAACCTTCCAGAGATAGATTACAGGGTTATATTAAAAAAGGACAAAAAACAATGTCTGATGGTTCTATAATTAATGTTGATTTAATTCCGGGATTTTTTATTGGTAATAATCGTGCATCAGTTATTCTTGAAATGCAAAGAGCAATTCATTTGGAAGATGTTATTATAAGATCAATTAGATTATTAGAAGAATTAAAAACTTTTATTACAATTCCCGGAAATCGTGTTGCGGATCATAAACGATCTTTTCATGATGATTCAATAATGGGATTATCAATTAGTTTATATGTATTAAATTTTGATATGGCAAGATTTAAACAAAGTAAAGGAGTTACTGAAAAAATGTTAAATGCAATAATGAATGTTAACGATATAAATGAAATTGAAAAAAATAAAGGATATAAAAATAAACCAATGATTTCACCTAATAGTGTATCTCCGTTAAATCCATACATTTCACATTCTTGGTTATTTAAAGGTTTAGGTGAGAAAAAGAAAAGTTAGAATGTATTTATATTCAAATGACTTTTCAATAAAATTAAAGTATTTATAAAAAAATATAAAAATTTATAAAATGGCTGAAGAACAAAAAAGAGGTACAATATATCAGCAACTTAATAAAATGTTGAATCTTGATGGTTTTGGTTTTCAAGATGATCAACCTGTTATATCAAAATCTGCATCGTCAAACACTACTAAAGTTGTTATTAAAGGTAACACACCTGAAGAAATACATAGGAAGGGATTGGAGTTAGAACAAAAAAGAGAACTTCAAAACAAATTTTTCAGAACTACGGATAGAGGTTTCCAAAAAGCACTTCAATATGAAGCTGCCAGACTTCCAGCATATATTGACTATGAAGGTATGGAATATTATCCAATTATTTCAAGTGCTTTAGATTTAATTATGGAAGAAGCCACAACTATTGGTTTAAACGGTAAAATGCTTAATATATATTCTAATAAAGAAAGAATTAAATTTTTGTTGGAAGAATTTTTTTATGATATTGTCAATATAAATGTTAATTTACCATTTTGGGTAAGAAATACTGTAAAATATGGTGACAATTTTGTTTTATTATATGGTGAACGTAAAAAGGGCATCACTCATCTGAAACAATTAGTAAACTATGAAATTGAAAGGTTTGAAAGAATTCAAAACGGTAAACCAATCATAAAGTTCAAAGAAAGAATGACTGGTGATGAGTTTAACGTATTTGAAATTGCACATTTTAGACTTCTTGGTGATGATAAATATTTACCTTATGGTTCATCAATTTTAAATAAAGTTCGTAGAGTATTTAGACAATTAGTAATGGCAGAAGATGCAATGTTAACTTATCGTATAATACGTGCAGGTGAAAAAAAAGTATTTAAAATTGATGTTGGAAATATTGATGAAGAAGATATTGAAGAATATATTTATAAAGTTGCAACAAAATTTAAAAAAATGGCACAGGTTTCGCCAAATGATGGTCAAATAGATTATCGTTTTAATATTTTGGGTAACGATGAAGATTATTTTATACCTGTAAGAAATGCAAATACTCAATCAGGTATAGATACGCTTCCGGGTGCATGTCTCACATTAGATACTAAAATTGAATTACTTGATGGTAGAAGTTTAGAATTAAATGATATTATCAATGAATTTAATTTAGGTAAAGAATTATGGTCATATTCTATTAATCCCAATACTGGTTCAATTGTCCCCGGAAAAATTACATGGGCAGGTGTTACGAGAAAAAATACTGATGTTCTAAAAATAACTTTAGATAACGGAGAATCAATAACATGTACCCCCGATCATAGATTTCCATCAAAATTCAATGGTGAAAAACAAGCAAAAGATTTATTGATTGGTGAATCTATGTGGGCATTTAATAAAAAATTTGAAAAAATAAAAAGAGAAAATAATGAATATGAAATGATTTATGATCATTCAATAAATGATTGGATTTTTACTCATAGAATGGTTAATGATTATTTTAATCGTGATTTAGAATATGGTTTTGTTAGACATCACGATGATTTTAATAGATTTAACAATAATCCAAATAATTTGGTAAGATTATCATTTAAGGAACATTTTTCTTTACATACCAAACAATCAATAATCGGTGGATTGGCATATAAAGAAAAATATAATAATGATATTCATTTTAAAAATACTGTTAATGATAGATTAATGAAAGGAAGAAGAAAATATCATAATAAATTACAAACAGATGTTCTTTTTAGAAATAATGTTACAAAAAAACAATCTAATTCCGCGAAAAATTTTATAAATAATTTATCAAATGAAGAAAAAGAAAATAGAAGAAATATAAGCATAAACAATTCATTAAAATCAAGAAATAAAGCAATTAATACATTTAATAATAATTCAAATAAAGATGAAATTATTAAATTGAGAGATAAATTAATATCTAAAACAAAATCATTACCCGAAAACAGGAAAAAACAATCTGAATTAGCAAAAAATCTATGGGAAAATGAAAAATATAGAAATGCTATCATTGAAAAACAAACCATTAAATATTCAGAAAAACTACTTGATTTACTAATTGAATATTATAATGAATATGGTAGATTAGATTTAATTTTAAATAATGTAATTAATCTTAAAAATAGTGAATGGTTAAATGAATTTAATAAATTAAACCCGAATAATAAACAGTTAAAAAAAATGACTGAGATTACTCGTAATAATATTGATAAACTATTAAAACATTTTAAATATAAAAATTGGAATGATTTTAAAAATAAAATTCCATGTTATAATCATAAAATAACATCAATTGAATTTTTACCAAATAAACAAGATACTGGTACAATTACAATTGATGGTCAAGAACAATTACATAATTACCATACGTTTGCATTATCTTGTGGTATTTTTACAAAAAATTCTAATCTTGATCAAATTCAAGATATTGAATATCTTCGAGACAATTTATTTGTTGGTCTTGGTATTCCTAAACCTTTTTTAAGTTTCCAAGATGCTGCAGGTGGTGGTAAAAACTTAGCACAATTTGATATTCGTTTTTCTAAAAAAATAAATCGTATACAGCAAGCCATGATTCAAGAATTGAATAAAATGGCGATGATACATTTATATTTATTGGGTTATTCTGGTGAAGATTTAATTAATTTTACATTAACGCTCACAAATCCATCAATTCAACAAGAACAATTAAAAGCTGAACTATTCCGTGAAAAAGCACAAACATATGCTGAATTAACACGTGCAGAAGCAGGTCTTGCTGCAATGTCTCATACAAATGCAAAACGTATTTTATTTAATATGAGCGATAGGGAAATTGTTGACGATCTAAAACAACAAAAGATGGAAAAGGTTGTAATGCAGGAACTTGCAGATGCACCAGTTAGTATAAAAAAATCTGGATTATTTAGTGACATAGATAAAAGATTTGGTGTACCAGAAGAAGGAATGATACCGGGAGTATCAGGAGCAACTGGTGGAGAAATGCCACCAGAAGGTGGAACACCACCACCCGGAAGTGATGAAGGAATGCCACCAGAAGGTAATGTAGGTGGAGCACCATTAGGTGGTGGAGCACCATTAGGTGGTGAAACCCCTATGGGTGCAGCAGGAGGGGGAATTCCACCAATGGCTGAAAATAAATTAAATGATAAAGAATATAATGATCTTCTTGAAAAATTAGTTTTTGGTAATAGTCCAGAACCAGAACATGAAAAAGTTGCTAATAATAAAAAAATAATTAATGAAAATAATAAAATTAATGAAAATTTAAATAGTAATGCGCAAAAAATGATTGATGAAATTGATTCATTATTAAATAATAACGAAAGTCTTAATACTAAACAAAAAATTAATGAAGGTGATTATGTTGATTTTCAAGACATTGAAGGTATAGATTTAACCGAATAATTAACGTATATAATTAATATATTATATAAAATAAACATTTATAAACAAGCATAGTATTTATATTAAATCGAATTATACCATATGAAAAACGCCAACATAGGAATTATTAATTTGATAATTTCGAATAAGTTAAAGGATTCTTATTTTAGTAATACATTAATTGAAGAATCAAAAAAAATTGCCTTTAACTTTTTCAATATAATTAAGAATTCTCCAATTTTACTATTGGAATTTAAAGTTTTTAATAATATTGAAAATAAATATATTGATAATGATATTATAGCGACACGCTATATTGATAATAATATCAAGTTGTTTGAAGTATATACGTTAGTAGAAATTGAAAAAGAACGTGAAAAATTAAATATGTTTTTAAATGAAAGCACTCTTTTAAATTTAAATAATGAAAATATTAAAAAAGTTGCATTATATGAAGCAATTGATCAATTAATTCAAGAATCATTAAATGATTATGATAAAATTGATGTTGATGTAATACATGAATCATTTACATTAATTTTAAATTATATTAAAGAACCAAAGAAAATTTCAAAAAACATATTAGTAGAAAATATAAATTTAATAAATGAAGAAGTAATTGAAATTGCTGTAAATAAATTCAATAAAAAATATGAAATATTAATTGAAGACGATAAAAATTTATTCCAAAAACTTATAAAATCTAATGATGATGAAAAACAAGAGCTTCTTGAAACTTATAAAAATGAAACTCTTACAATATTAGATGGTTTAAATAAAGACAATATTAAAGATAGTATTACAAAAGCAATTCAAAAAATTAAAGAGATGGTATTTATACAAAAAAATGTTGATGATGATATTATAAGCTTATATGAATTAAAAAAGGAACTTTTATAAACCATTTTTTATATTAAAATTAAATGCCCCATATGGGGCATTTTTTTATGTTGTGTGTGAATCAAAAAAACTTTTTTTCATTGCATTGATATCAACTCTACCATTAATTCCATTAACACTACCATTAGGACTAAATTGCCATGCAGTCCAATCTTTCCATCCATTTGCAATTGTTGGATTAGTAAATTCAGGTTCTTTTGGATATTGAGCATGCCATAATGGATATGAACTAAAATTACTACTTGTATGTTCATTAAGCCAAGGTCTACCACTATATATAATGGCATTATATTTAGCATTTTTCAATTCATTTAAAAATGTATTAATCCATAAATCATTGTTTGTTTTAACCTTAGACCAAAGTTTATTATTAGCAATATCATCTTCAATATCTAATATAAGTGGGAAATTGGGTTCAGGTAAATTATTTTTAATTGTATTAATGAAAAATGTTGCTTGTTCCCTCGAATTTGTAATAATTTCATTAGTATTATTACTTATAAATTGTTCAGCATAATGATAATAACCAATTTTAAGACCAGCAGCTTTAGCACCTGTAGCGTTTGTGATTGCTTTAGTATCAATATATTTAGTTCCTTGAGTAGCTTTTATTATTGCAAATTCAGGTGTTGGAAAATCAGGATTATTATTTGTTACCACTTTATTCCAATCTAAATCTGATTGCCAATGAGAAACATCAATACCATAAACAGAATTTAATTGTGTCAATCTTTCTTGTGACATTGTTATTGCACCCACACCAGCAACAAGACTACCGGGACTTGTTGAACTATATGAACTACCGTCAAATCCCATAAATGCTGCAGCATCTTTTACTCTTGGAACTGGATATCTTAAAATTTTTGTACCTGAAAATGAAGTTGTCATTTTATTGGGTACAACAATATGTTCAACATTTAAAATAATATATGCTCCATTAAATAATGGAACATTTTCTAATTGAAAATATTGTGTTGGTTGAATCATTGCATTTCCCAATCCTTCAATAGTGGCTTTATATGATCTATTTTCAAATAAACTATATAAATTTTGTCCTTTTGGAATTGGTGCATCATTTTTATTATCACCAGCTAATCTTGATAATATTTGAATTGATTCATTTGTTTCGGGGTATTCTTTACTATCAATTTTTATATTGGTAAACATTGATTGATTTTGTTGACCAAATCTAACACTAAATGCTCTTACTTCATGATATGGAAAATCTTTATTATTTTCATTTTGATTATCAAGATCGGGTGCTGGTATACATCCATCCTTTGAAGTATTAAAATCATTTGCATTTGTATTACTCAAATCAGTAATACCATCGTCATTAAAATCATTACCATTACCTGTTGGGTAACTTGATGTTCCACCAATATACATACATACAAATGCTGCTCTATCTTTTACAACTCCACTCATATCAATTTTAAATGAGTCTTCCCAATCACTATCATTTATCATAAAATTTTGAATAGGGAAAAATTCAAATCCGTTTGTTGATAATAATTGTGAAATAACTGTAAATACTGTTATGTTTGGATCATCAAATACTTGGGTAAGTATTTCAGCATTAAGCATTGTATCACCAATTGGATTCATTGCTCTATCAACAAAAACAAATGAATCGATTAAACTTTTTCCTTGTTGATTAAAAGGATAACCATAATTACCACCATTATTTCCATTTGTTATTACTGTTTTTTCCGGAATATTAACCCATTTATCATTAATATTTTTAAATGAATAATATGTTTGAGTTATTATATCTTTATCATCAGCTTTTTTATTTTTTTCTTCTTCTTTTTTTTCTGCTTCTTTTTTATTATCAAAAATTTCATTTGCAATTTTTGTGAAAAATTGTTCAAAATAATAATTATTCACTAATTGTTTTGATGTTAATTTCATTGAATTAAGTGATGTATATAATGTTGGGGATGTTTCATCACTTATTAGAAATGTTAGTTGAGTATAAATCGCAACATTTATTCTTTCAATTAATATATCAGTAATTGTTTTTCTATATGTTTCACTAACTTCTTTATCAGGGTCTAATAAATTATTATATTTTCCATTATAATCTTGATTTTTATCGTGTGCGGTTTCATATAATTCATTTACTGAATTAATAAAACTATCAAAACCATCAATATCATAAGCATAAAAATAATTATAAAACGTATTTTTATCTTCTTCAGATAAATATTTATCACAATCACTAATGTCTGCAATAATTCTTTTACCTTGACCCATTATATTTTTTCCATTACCATTCTGAAAATAATCATAAAGCACATTTAAATTACTTGTACTTCTTTTTATTGCAATTAATGCTCCAATGTATAAACCTAAAAATGTTGGAATTTCAACTATTGATGGAATATTAAAAATATATTCATTTAAATTTTTAGAATATAAATCAAAAGGACTTAATGCTGTTCCAAAACTTGAAAATAAAACAATTTCACTTAATAATCGATTATATTGATCACCACCCACATGAATAATTTTTTCATATAAATAATCATCATATAAGTTAAGATAATTAACCCAAACATCGTTTATTGAAGTTACTTTTTTTAATATTCCCGGAGTTGGTTTATAATATTGTATTTCACCTGAATTATCTATTTGTAATGTGGTATTACCTCCATTTTTTATTGTATCTATTGAATTAAAAAATGATAAATATTTATAAGATTTTTCTAAATATCTCGTATCATATTTTTTATTACCATCACCATCACCGGACATATCTCTAATATAAATAATATTTTCAGTAGTAAATTTATAAAAATTAGATTCCAGTTTTGTTTTCCACCAATGATCTCTTTTAATTGCAGTATTTTGCATAAATTTGGCAATTGGTTTATTTTCATTAGTAAGATCAGGATTTTGTTCTTCAACAGTATTATTTATAAAATTAAAACCTTTAAATTTTGAATCTATTTTATCCACATATGCTGCGGTATTATTATCAATAATAACGGATTCACCTTCAAAATTATAACTGCCCGATAAATTTTTCGAAATAAAATCAAAAAATAATCCAATATTTGTTTTATAAGCATCAGATAATTTTTTTAATTGTGAACTTGTTAAATCAGAACCATATGTTGTAGTACTTCCTAACCCACTAATTGATGATATTAAATTAACTGCTTCAGATTCAGCATAAAGTTTAATATATGATTTATTTGGTTCTTTTAATGCATCTTCATTATAAAATCTTTCTGGAATTGCATATTGGGAAATTATATAAAATCTATTAATTGCTGTTTCAAGCATATCTAAATAATTCGTTTTACCTAAATATGGTGTTGCATTACTACCAATAATTTTTGAATCAATTGGTGATAATGGTAACCATACATTAGAACCGTCTTCATTTGTTTCACTTCTTAAATTATTTTGATATTCAAATTCTGCTTGAAGAAAAAATGTTTTAATAAAATTATCAATAAATTTTATTTCAGGAAATGGTTCTGGACATTGTTTACTAAGTTCGATTGGTGCAATTCTTTCTTCACGTATACCACCACAAACAGGTTCACTTTTATTAACAATTAATGGAAATGCAAATATTTTATTTAAAACATCATTATAATAATTATTACCAAGAATTATACTTTTATTTGTTTCATGATGTTTTTCAGAGTTTTCAGCAACTTTATACATTTTAACAAAAAATCTATCAACATCATCACAAATAATTTTGAAAATGTTATAAATTGTTGGTTGCATCCCTAATTTTTCGCTAATAACATTATTAACGTTAGTTATAATTTTTCTATTTAATTCATCTATTTTTTTATTTAATGCAATATTAGATTTTTTTATTTTTAAATAATAATTAGTAATATCAATTCCAATATATGTTTTATTATTTGCTGTAGTAATTTCAGGATTTGTAATATCAGAATCATTAATACGTTCATTACCAGAATCATTATATCCATTAATTAAACGATTTTTTAATGTAGATAATGCTTTTTTTTGTAAATCAGTTTGGTTTTGATTATCTGATTTAACCATCATAATATATAATTTAACATCCATTTCACTTGGAATGCCTTCTGTTTGAACACCTTTTATAATTTCATCATATTGTATTAATTTAATTTGTTCAAGATATGAAATATTACTATTATTTTCATCTTTCGATTTTTTATAATAATAATAGTTTTTAAATCCACCAAGTTCTGCTTCAAAATTTTTAGAATATAATCCAGTTAATGTTGTATTATTTTTATTTATAATTTTTTTAGTGTTATCACTATTTGTAGTTTCTTCACTATTTTTTACTTTATCTTGAATTTCAGAATATAAATTTTGTAGCTTTAATATTAATTCATACGTATTTTGTGGTTTACCTTCTTTAAATGGACTTAATGATGTTGGTGAATTTCCATCTGCAATTAATGAAGCGTTAATCACGTATCTAAATAAAATATCTGTTAATGGTGCATATGTTATTGCAATAAAATTTGCATCAATAATGAAATTTCCACTATCAGCTTGAAATTCTGACGTATATTTTACTAAATGTAATTTATATTTTAATGCTTTACCATAATATCCTTTAATTGTTAATTCAAATATTGGTGGAGGAAAATTAAATAAAATTCTATATGGTGAGTTTTCTTGATTAAAGAAAGATAATCCTCTAATATCAACAAATTGAATATTAATTTGTGGAACAAATGATGAATTAATACCAACTTTTATGCTTGTAATTCCAAAACTTTCAAATTGAGTGTTAGTACTTGTACTACCATCATAATAATTTGTACTGAATTTTAAATAGTTTGGGTTATCATTATCACTGTTTTGATCAACACCCATTAAATTTACAGTTATATTATTTTCAAATCCTGTTTTTTTTACACCTTGACTTTTAGCACCACCATTTGATGTTATTATAACTGTTCTTCCTCTGCTTGTTGCAAACAATTCCGCATAAATAAACATATCTTGATATTGTGGAATTCCATTAACATTATCATTATTCTTGATATTTACTTCATGAGGATCAATCAACTTTACATTATTTGCCATTATTCTGATTTATACTTATAAATACCTAAAACGAAAAAATATAAATCCTATTGATACAAAACAATAGTTTAAACTATTTATATAAAAGATAATTTATTATGAGTAAGATATTGCAAGCGGGTGATATTGGATTTGGAATATTAATCGAACATGATGCCGGAATAATTGGTAATGATGATAGTAGAGATATATTAAATGAAAGTTTTGTATTAAAACCAAATGAACCTGTTTTAATACCATGTATTTTACAAAAATGGGGAGTTAAAAACAAAAATGGAAGGATTTATCCTAAAGATGTTTTAATTCCACAAGTTGAAGCATATCGGGAATTAATTGCTGGTAATAGTGCTGTATCAGAAGCTGACCATCCAGATTCATCAATAATTTCTCTACAAAATATTTCACACATGATAACAAAAATGTGGTGGGGAAAAGGTGATCAAGAAAATGTTTTATTTGGTGAATTAAAAATTATAGTATCTCCGGGTTATATTAAATATGGTGTTTGTTCAGTTATTGGTGATAAAATAGTATTGTATTTACAAAACAAAATTAAATTAGGTATATCATCTCGTGGTGTTGGTACATTAAAAGATATTAATGGTGAAAATATTGTTCAAAGTGATTTTGAATTAATTGGTTTTGATTTGGTTTCAACACCAAGTACTCCCGGTGGATATTTATTTCCCGGAAAACAAAACAATGTTGGATTTGGTGAAAGTTTTGTAAAGAAAAATGGTATTTATCTTAAAGAAGATGAAAACAAAATAATAAATGCAATTGGTAAATTCTTAATCTAAAATAGATGGGAAATATAATTAAAATATTTCTAATATGCAAGAATTTTATTGAAAATTATACTTTTTCGTAATGAGAATGTATTTATTATAAAAATTATAGTATTAGACTACAAAAAACATGGCAAACGATAAAAAATCGATAATTAAAGAAGCTTTAACTGATTATAATGAAATCATGGAAGCTGCAAAGACTAATGCTAAAAACAAATTAGCGGAAGAATTTCCAAACGATTTTAATAATTTATTAAAAGAAGAATTACAAAATAAAAATAAATCAGTAAAAGAGTCCTATAAAAAATTGGATAATAATAAAGAGTCAAAAAATGACGATGCTGAATTAAATAATAAAGAATCTGTTATGAAAAATCAAGAAAAAGAGACCAAAAAGGTCGTAAAAGAAACTGCTGGAGAAGGGAAACCCTTTGATGAAAAAGCAAAAAAAGTAGCAAATGTTGAAGAAACTGTAACAATACAAGATACCGTTGGTGATGGTAATCCATTCGATGAAAACACTAAAGAAGGTGGAATTATTGTTAACAAAGCTAAAGTTGAAGAAGATGTACATATTACCGATACTGTTGGTGATGGTGATCCATTCGATGAAAAAGCAAAAAAACAACTTCAAACTGAAGAATTTGATGTAACAGGTCTTGATGTGGATAGTGTTGGTTCTGCTTTAGAAGGTGCAGATAATGATGACGAAATTTTAACAATGGAGCAAATCGAAGAAGAAATTGCTAATATGGAAAATTTAGGTGAAGAACTTCAATCTTCTCCGTCATTCATGGAAAAGGGTAACAAAGGCGTAGCATACGATCAACTTGTTGGTATGAAAAATCAAATTGATGAAATACTTGCAGGTATGTCGGGAAATAATGTTGAAGAAATGCACGCTGCTGGAGCTACTGATGGTGCTTCAACTTTTGGTGATACTGGTCAGGTAAATGGTTTACATAATCAAGGACCTACCGATACATTAATTGATGAAATGTCAGATGAAATTACAGATGCAGATGTTCAAGCTGTATTGGGTGCTCCTGCTGAACAAGGTGTAGATGAAGCTAAAGGAGTTTCATACTCAAGTGGTACAATTACTCCGGGTAAATTGGGCGACCATCAAGGTACGCACGGTAGATTCCGTCAGCAGGGTGTAGACGAATCCAAGAAAAAAATTGGTGGATTAATTGAAGAAAATAAAAAATTAACTAAAAAATTAAACGAAACCAAAAAATATAAAACATCTGTAACCACATTATTTGAAGGGTATAAAACCGCACTTGAAAAATATCGTAATCAATTGAAAGAAATGGCAATATTCAATACCAATTTGGCTCATGTAAATAACCTTTTGGTAAATGAAGAATTGGCGTTAACACAAGATGATAAAATTAAAATTATCAACGAATTTAAAAAGGTTGATACTATTGCTGAATCACAGAAAAAGTATAAAACTATCTTATCAGAAATGAAAGAAGGTAAAAAAACAATTTCTCAAAGTGTTGAAAGTAAGGCTGCTACCTCTATACAGCCATCCTCAAAACAAAAACTTGAAGAAGTAATAGAAAAAACAGCATATGCAGACAATAAACATCTTCAGAGAATGAAAAAAGTGATTGAAACCATAGAAAGAAATGATAGAGGAAAAAAAATAATTTAAAAAAATTAAAATAAAATAAAATAAAATAAAATGGGATTTTTAACCGAAAGCGCAGAAGTTGGTAATATTGGTCTTAAACAACTTCGTGAACAAAGAGAAATAACTACTAACAGATGGGAAAAAATTGGTCTGTTAGAAGGTTTGGAAGGTAATGTTAAAGAAAACTGTGCGCAGTTATTCGAAAACCAATTATCTTACATGATTAATGAATCTACTGATTCTGCTTCGTCAGGTCAGTTCGAAACAGTAGCGTTCCCTGTAATTCGTAGGGTATTTGCTAAATTATTAGCAAACGATATTGTTTCTGTACAAGCACTTAATTTACCTATTGGTAAATTATATTACATTAACCCAAAAGCAAGCTATAGGGTAGTTAGTGATCAAACTAATCCTGAAGTACCTACTAATGGTAGTTCTGGTATGCATACTTCACCTAACGGTGCTTATGAAAATGCTGCAACTAATGCAACTCCAACTCAGTTTGAAACTCGTTCATTATATGATGCATTTTATGCAACAAAATATAATGAAGAAGGTGATTCATTATTTGATCGTTCAAGAGGTCAGATTACTACTCATACTGGTGCAACAACTGCTTCTACTTGGACAATAGCTGTCGATAAATATGTTACTTTAACTGTTGGTGGTTTTGCTACTGACTCTCAAGGTAAATTAATAGGTCCTGCTGGTGTACCAATGGATACTGAAACTTTCCTTGCTGGATTAAATGTTTATTCTGACACTACTTTAACTGCTCCTGCTGGATTTGAAAGTATTACTGCTGGTGACGGTATTCCTTTTAACGTAAAAGTTCAAAAATATGGACAAGGTATTGTTAACACTTCTGGTCAAATCATTCTTATTGCTGACGTAAGTTACGCTGGAACTGATGGTTATCAAGCATTGAGTGCTTCTACTGTTGCTTCAGGTATTACTTTTATAGTAACCTACAGAACATATAATGATCTTGAAGAAGATTCAAGAATGGCTGAAGTTACTTTCGTACTTGATCAAGTAACAGTATCAGTTGAAACTCGTAAAATGCGTGCTATGTGGACTCCTGAATTGGCACAAGACGTTTCTGCATTCCATAACATTGATGCTGAAGCTGAGTTAACTGCACTTCTTTCAGAACAAATGGCTGCTGAAATTGACCGTGAAATTCTTCGTGACCTTAGAAGAGGTGCTGCTTGGACTGCTCGTTGGGACTATAATGGTCTTCGTAGACAATCAACTACTTATTACGGAACACAAAAAGACTGGAATCAGACTTTAATTACTAAAGTTAACCAGATTTCAGCTCAGATTCATAAATCTACTCTTCGTGGTGGTGCATCTTGGATCGTTGTATCTCCTGAAGTAAGTGCTGTATTTGATGATCTTGAATATTTCCACGTATCTAATGCTGCTCCTGAACAGGATAAGTATAATATGGGTATTGAAAAAATCGGTACATTAAGTGGTCGTTATATCGTATACCGTGACCCTTATTCACCTGCTAACACAGTGTTGATTGGTCATAAAGGAACAAGTATCCTTGAAACTGGTTACATCTACGCTCCATACGTACCTATGCAGTTAACTCCTGTAATGTACAATCCATTCGATTTCACTCCGATTCGTGGTATCATGACTCGTTATGCAAAGAAAATGGTTCTTAATCGTTACTATGGTAGAATTTTCTGCGATGGTTTACAAACTTTTGGAATTGGTGACTTACAGTAATCAATAAATAACTAAAATAAAAAAGGGATCAATTTGATCCCTTTTTTATTTATATAATTTCTGACGTTTTAACATTTTCTTCTTCGTTTGTAAATTCAATTACTTTAATGTGTTCAAAAGCTTCTGCAATTTCTTTATATGCTGTAACTCTTTTTTTCATTAAATCATGGGTATTAATTAATATTTCTTGAATCATTTCAAGGTTAATTAATCCCATATTACTTAATGTACCGGGAATTATATGTGGATAACTAATCCAAATTGGTTGTTTTATTTCACTAAAATCAACCCAAGGTTTATTATATGGTTTAAGTTGTCCAACAAATATAAGTAATTCATTTTGAGAATCAAATTTTACTAAAATTCTTTGTTTTATTTCGTTTTCTATTTTAATAATCCATTCCATATATTTTATTTTTTAATTAGATAATATATATCAAGCCATTCTTTTACGTTTAAATACTGTCCACTATTTCTTAAAAAATAAGTATTTAAAATTAATTTTCATCACACCAATTACGATCAAATATTAGTTCTAAACGACTTCTTGTATACGCTACATATTCAAGATTTTTTTCTTGAATATATTGCCAAGATTTAACATTTTTCATTGGAAGTAAATCCGGTCTAATAATAAATACTCGATCTGCTTCTAATCCCTTAACTTTATGTACTGTACTTAAACAAATGCCCTGAATCTCATCAGTAAAAATTGTTTTTATTTTATCTTTCAAATCAAAAATGTTCTCAGCAAGACCACATAAAAATAATAATGTATTTACTTTATCTTCAAGTGCCGAATATCCACTATGTTCATGTGGGTCTAATACACCATCAGTTTTTAATTTTTCTCTAAATTTAGCTAATTCACCATTCCAAAATTTAGTCAAACTATCAATGGTTTGAAATTTTCCGATTAAATCAATAAGTTGAAGACCAATATCTGATCCTTTAATAATTGCTTTTTTATGTTGGGTTAAAAATTCAAAAAATAATTTAACGAGAGGCATTGTAGTTCTACAAAGAACAAAGTCACCACTTTGTGCTTCAGTTAATACGTCACCATCACGTACAACACCATCCGGGGCATCATCAAGTGCTTTAATATCTGAAACAATTTCTTGTGCTTTTTTTATTATGTTTTTTGCACATCTAAAAGATGTTGTTAATGATAATATCTTAGTATTTGTAAACTTTTCGAACCATTCAGAAATTTTATCGTCACAACCATTAAAACCATAGATTGAGTTATGTGTTAAAATTCCATCAGCAACATATAATTCATATTTATTTACTTCAATTGAATAAACATAATCATTAATCTTTTCATAAGATAAATTCTCAATGTTACAATATTTAGGTAAAATTTTAATTAATGATTTTCTATTTTTAATTGTTTGTATTCTAATATTATTTTTATCAAAAATCACAATTTGCATTAATTCTGAAATTATATTACAAGCATTTAGTTCAAACATATGTTCTTTAGAAAAATAACACCCACCACCTTTAAACCAAAATGGATAATCATATTTTCTATTAAAACTATTCAATATATTAATTGCATTATTTTTAAATTTAGATTTATCAAATCTATCATAAAATGTATCAATATATTCTTGATTTATATTACCCTTTTGTTGCCTATAACAAAATATTAATTGTGGTATTTGATATATTAATGAATAATATTGCTCATCTAAATAAGCATCAATTTTATTTTTATAAACATTTAATATCCAAAATTTATCAGCATTTTCTTGTTTAGTCCTATTTGCATTAAAATTAATACCGTCTTTACTCCACACAGGAGTAATACCAATGCGAAATAAACCATTTTTCTCCATTAAATATAAAATGTAATTATATTCACATTTTTTTATTATTCTAACTAAACATTTATGATTTGGGGTATATTTACTGATATAATTATTGAATTTTATACAAATTAAATCACCATTATATTCTCTTCTACTAATATTATTTACGTTACATCCATATTTTTCCATAGATTTACTTCCCCATCTATGATTTTCATAATATCCAACAAAAAATCCCTTATTATGTCTATCATAACTAACTAATTTATCTCCTATAATAATATCTTCAATATTTTTTTCAATACCGTTTGACATTAAAATTTTTGTTCCTTTTGGTTGACACTGAAAACTATCCCCAAATACAAATAATCTACCTACAAATTTACCACTAACTTTGTCCTTTTTTAAAATTTTTTCAATAATCTTAATTTGACAACGATTTAAATCTTGAAATTCATCAATAAACACATAATCTTGAGGAAACATCCAAATACTATTGTCAATTGCTGGAAGATAAATCATATCAGTATAATCAAAAGAAGTTCTATCATTAGTTGCAGTATCTAATACTTTAAGAACTCTTTTAATATCTTTGGGTTTACTATAATTTATTTCATAACGATCTGCAATATATGGGATGAATTCAGGTTTTACTGTCAATGTTAATCGACACATATTAACAAGTTTCTTTATTTGAGTAAGATAAAAGGATATTTCTTCATCACTATTGAATTCATCATCTAAATCCCAAGATTTAACTTTCTTTTGAATAATTTTATCTATTTTGAATTCATCAAATTGTATTTTATCTCCGTATTTTTTCTTAATTGCTGCAGTACCTAAACCATAAGTAGTATAACAACGAACATATTCAGGTAATTTTGTTTTTAATTCTTCCTGAATATGTTTATTGAACGCTAAAAACATTATTGATTTATCTTTAGGTAATAATTTAGCACATTCGACTGCAGTACTTGTTTTTCCAGTACCTGCACGTGCTTTAATTAAAATATTTTCCGGTCTTTTCTCAGTAAATAAAAAGATTCTTTTCTGTTCAAGTGTTAGATTTTTTATCACGTTTTTTCCAATGTTCATTAGTAATTCCATCAACTAATTCATATAATCCAGATATTTCTTTATCATAAACTTCAAGTGGTTGTAGTACATATACTCTTAATCCCTCGGCTCTGTCAAATATTGATTCACCATAAATAATGTTTTTGTTGGGTAATAATTCAAGTTCTTCATAACTATTGACTTGAATATGATATGGAACATCCAACATCATTTTCATTGTACCTTGCGCTCTCATGACATCATATAAAATGTGAGCAACTTCATCACCAACTTGACCAAGAATCGTAATACAAGATTCAATTTTTTCAGAAGTATCTTCAGGAAACTTTTCTTTTCTACGATTGAAAACATCTTGTAGTATATATCTTGCTAATTCTATTGCAAAAAACCTGTCTTCAGGATTATGTTCATAGTCAACTGGCAATTCAATACATGGTCGTCCAGAATCATTTAATTTAATTTCATACTCAATTTTATTCATTATTTTAACCTTTTTAATGTTTTTTCCGTTATTGCAAATGTTGAACCCGGATATGGTATATCTAAAATATCACATGCAAATGTATTCGCATCTACTTCAAGAGGATCAATTTCATGAAAAACATGTTTAACGGTATCAACATTTTTATCATAATAATTTAACCACATTTCTCTATTTCTATTATCAAGACACGATAAAATATTTAAATTATTAAACTGTATATGATGTCTAAATTCATGAAACAATAACCATAAAAATGAAATGACACTATGTTGTTTATTTAAACTAAGACGTAATGTTAATACCCCTGTTTTTTCATCGTATAATCCAAGTTTTCCCCTTTTTTTTAACCAAGGATTATTTCCTGAAATTAATTCTTCAACAACTATTTTAAACGAGAATAAATATTTTAATAAATCAGGTCTTTTTGTTTGTAATAAATAACAAAATAACTCTTTAGGTACATCAATTTTTTCATTGAATGGTACATCATATGTAACATTTAAAACATAATCAAAAATAATATTTTTTTTAATTATAATATTCAGGTTTTTATATTTATCGGAATTTGTTTTTGAATATGGTTTTTCTTTTTTATTCATATAATTAGTATTTATATAAAACTGAAAAAACAAATATAACACATTATGGCATTAATAACAACAGTTGATAAAAATAAATTGTTCCTTCATGTTAAACATGAATTGGGTTTTCCACTACGTCCATTTGAAATTATTGACGAAATGATGGATTCTTATTTAGAAATGGTTATTGAAGATTATTCTTCTATTGTAAATAGTTGGTTAATCCAGCAACAATGGTTTGTAATATATGGTTTAAATTCAGGTAGTGGCGATTTTCTTTCAGCATTCACTACGAAGACAAACACATATATGGAATCATTCACATATGCTTATTCACGTCAGGTTGGTTTAGGTACAAATGCTCCAGCAGCAATTGGATGGGAACTTAAACGTGATTTTATTATTACTCAAGCTAACACACAACATTATATAATACCTGCCGGAAGGGAAGTTAATGAAGTTTTATGGGAAACACCACCAGAAATTGATGGTGGATTGGTTGATCCGTTTGCTTTAAATGCTTGGTCTCCGGGTATGGTTGGTTGGTCATATCTTGGTCGTCCAGCTATGTATGTGCAACCAACATTTTCAACATTATTAACTGCACAGGATAGACGAATGAAACAAAGAGTTTTACAATCAACATTAACTTATCGTATAACCGGATTAGCAACTGGTGAAAAAATGTTACATCTTTATCCTGTTCCCGGAAGTCGTGATGAAATACAGGGTATTTGGGGTAAACATTATGCAGGTAGAAAAGTTTGGTATTGGTATTATGATACTCTTAATGGTGGTGACAGGGATAAATGTTTGGAATTAAATAGTGACATAATTAGATTACCTTCTGATCCTCCAGTAACAATATTACAATGGAATAATATTAATGATGTTGCACGTCAACAAATTCGTGATTTACTTGTTGCTAAAGTAAAAATGGTTCTTGGTAGTATTAGAGGTTTTTATAGTGGTGAACTTGGTGTAACTGAAAAACAATTAACAATGGATTATCGTCATTTACTTGAAGAAGGTACAAAGTTAAAAGAAGATAC
>Ga0172381_10000511_pt1 | contig 46679 bp, 41 predicted proteins | sample Leawel6488metaG_FD_119754 | JGI IMG/M metagenome (GOLD analysis project Ga0172381, IMG submission 119754) | Leachate microbial communities from a municipal landfill in Southern Ontario, Canada - Leachate well 64-88 metaG | ecosystem: Engineered > Solid waste > Landfill > Unclassified | place... | reverse complement strand
GAGCTATGCCGATTTTTTTTCTAAGTTCACCTCATGGACAGCTCTCAGTGGAGAATTTGGTTCAAATTTCCAAAGTTACAATGGGGAAATTACAAATTTAAAGGGTGTCGGTAATTACTCAAATTGTTACAAAAACATAGAAGGAGAGGAGTCGGAAATACTGAAAATATTGCCTTACAATACATTTGGTGTTTTGACATTGCCTCTGGGGGATTTTAAACGTTTCCTGAGTTCTTACAGGGAGTACAAAGAGTTATATAAGAGACTAAATACAGAGGATTTGGAGGAAGAACAAAGCTGGTTTCTTTCGCTTAACCCTATGGAGTTGTCTACAGCAATCATACCTTACGGAGGTTCTTTAAGGTGGGTTACTCTTGTAAGGTCTTCTAAAAACAAGAAGAGTTCTCAAAAGGGCAAGTTAGAGAAGTTCACTCACAAGGGGGCAATTGCGGACCTTTTCGGCGGGATTTTTACAAATACAGAAGAGGAAGCTTACTGCACAACCGGAAAGTGGATCATTATCGGATCTGAAGATATCATTAAAGGGTTTGCAAACGGCTCTTTTTCAAACTTTACTATGGAGGAGTACTTTAGTCAGAGTGATGTTTACAATAAAATATTCATAGGGAAAAAACTTCTCTCCCTTGTTCTTAACATCTCTTCACAACCTGACACTATTGCCGGAGTATTTAAACCGGTAATAAAAGGAATGATTTCCAAGAGGTTGAAAGAAAAAAATTTTGAGATTCTTTCTTACCAGCTCTCTTCTGCCGAATCGGGAGTTGATGTGAATATTCTGTTTTATGCCGAGCAAATGGAAAAATTGCCGGTACCAAAAAGGATTAGTGAAGAGAAAACTGCCGGATGGGAGTTGGATACAGTCATCCAAATTCCTGTAGGGCCTTTTGAATTGAAAAATTTCAACGGCGGAGAGACTGAGTATCTGGAACAACTGCCTAACTATAAACTGAGACTGTTGGATAAAGACAAAAAGGGAGTCTGGGCCGTACCGTTTCAGACACCTCTGAGAGGTTATGTGGCGCAAGTAGATTATTTTAAGAATCAGAAGAAACAAATGCTGTTTGCAAGCGGAAACCAACTATATTTGCTGGATAAATCCGGAAGATTTGTAGGCCCGTATCCCAAAAAGGTAGATTCATTGATAATGTTGGGACCAGAGACCTATGACCCGAAAGGTGACGGGGATTTTGCAATTATGTTGCTGCATACCGATAACACTCTGCGACTTTATGACAGAGATTGCAAACCTTACCCGGCGTGGAACAATATTAAAACGACCGAGACAATTAAGAATTTTCCGGAATTGATTAAGGTAGGGGGGAACAGATTTTGGATTTTAAGAACACAGTTACAGACAATTATATACACAACAAACGGAAATCCGGTAACCAAATTTACAGACAGAAATATTCTGTCGCCAACTACTGCGTTGAAGATTCTTTCCGATAAAGAGGTAGTTGTTACCACAAATGGGGGAAAAGATATAATTTTAAATTTGGAAAACGGTAAGATAAAAAGATACAAAAAATAATGGGAGCATTTTTTACATTTATACTTATCCTTATCCTGGTCTTTTGGCTGATCGCCCGTTTTGGGCCTCTTCTTCTTGGCTGGTGGATAAAAAGAAAAGTTGATAAGTTCACGGGACAAGGCGAAGGATACTCTGCCGGAGATGAAAGATACAGAGAGGGAGAGACAATTGTGAATAACACCAAACCTCAGGAGAAAGTCGTTGACAAGAACGTAGGTGAATACGTGGATTTCGAAGAGGCAAAAGAAGATACAAAAGATCAGATTAAATAATTATGAAGACATTTTTCAGGTTGCTTTCATTTGCAAAGCCATTCGGCAGGTATTGGCCTACTTACCTTTTAGTATCAATCTTGTCTGTTCTTTTCGGTGTAGCCTACTATGCTTTGGTGGATCCTCTCACCAGAATCATCTTTTCCCCCGAAACGTTGAACGCTCAGCTTTCAATGCCTGAGTTCAATATAAGCGCAGACTACTTTAAGGATATTTTCCAATATTATCTGACAAAATTCATGGGAGGCACCTCCAGACTTAAAGGACTTCTTTTTGTCTGTCTTTTTATGACTTTCATGTCTTTTCTGGCCAATTTTACGACTTATATATCGAGGAGAATTCTGGTCAGCATCAGGACAAAGATGATGTACAATGTAAGGAAAGCTCTTTTCCTTAAAATATCAAGATTACATATCGGATACTTTCATGAGAAAAGGAAGGGAGATATACTCTCAAGTGTATCAAATGACGTCACTGAGGTTCAGAATACAGTTGCAGACACATTCCTAATTCTTTTCAGAGACCCTTTGATGATAATCGGTTTCCTTGCCGCACTGTTCTATATGTCGCCACAACTGACGACAGTAACCCTAATTGCCCTCCCGATCACAGCGTTTGCCATTGGCAAAGTGATAAGGTCGCTTAGAAGAGGAGCAGTAGAGGCCCAGTCACTGATGGGAAGAATAGTGAGTCACTTTGAGGAGGCTATATCCGGTGCAAGGATTATTAAGGCATTTAATGCACAGAAATATACCAATTCACATTTTGACAAGACAAACAGCAGGCACAGGTCTGTGACTAAAAAAATGTTCAACAGACAGCAAATGGCATCCCCTCTCTCTGAGTTTTTAGGCTTTACGGTAGCTGTTTCGGTACTCTTCTATGGAGGCTATCTCCAGATAAACGGTCACTTGGGATTGGATATGCCTGAGTTCATAGTTTACATAGGGTTTTACTGGAAGGTGCTGGAACCGACCAAGTCAATTGCCAATGCATTTGCGGGGCTCCAGAGGGGAATGGTCTCCGGTGAGAGAATTTTTGCTATAATGGATGTTGAACCTGCAATCAAAAAATCTGCAAATCCATTACCTGTTAAGAAGTTCAAGAGTGAGATCGAATATAAGAATGTGGGCTTCTCATACGCAACCGAACCTGTACTGAAAGATATAAACCTGAAGATTAATAAAGGCAGTATGATTGCTCTGGTAGGCCCGTCAGGTGCAGGCAAATCGACCATGGCAGATCTGCTGCCGCGTTTTTATGACGTGACATCAGGATCAATAATGCTGGATGGAATTGATATACGGGATTACGAGCCTAAAGAGTTGATTGGCCTTATGGGTATTGTGACTCAGGAGGCCATTCTTTTCAATGATACCGTGTTCAATAATATTGCTTTCGGCATGGAGAATGTGAGTGAGGAGGATGTTGTAAAGGCTGCTAAAATTGCAAATGCAGATGAGTTTATCTCTCAGATGGAAGGTGGGTATCAGGCAAATATTGGAGACAGGGGACTCAAGCTTTCCGGGGGACAGAGGCAACGCCTGGCTATTGCCAGAGCGGTTCTCAAGAATCCTCCGATTCTGATACTGGATGAGGCCACCTCGGCGCTGGATACTGAGAGTGAAAGGCTTGTCCAGGAGGCGCTCCTAAATCTTATGAAGAACAGGACATCAGTCGTCATTGCTCACAGGCTTTCTACCATTCAACACGCAGATGAGATTGTGGTTATAAAGGAGGGCGCGATTGTTGAGAGAGGTACACACAATGAACTTATAGAACAAAAGGGATTATACTCGCATTTATGTGATCTTCAAGCTTTTGCTTAGAAATTAATATTAACAATGGAAAAATCATTTAACCTGCTGTTGGAGAAGAGCTTCAAGGAAAATTGGAACAACCCTGCTCTTTCTGACTATAAGGGAATTACTCTCCACTATAGAGATGTGGCAAGGAGAATTGAGAAGCTTCATATTGTATTTGAAATTTGTGGGTTAAAAAAGGGAGACGGTGTTTCAATCTGCTCAAAAAATCAGGCAAACTGGGGGGTTGTTTTCCTCTCTGCACTAACATATGGAGCTGTTGCAGTTCCAATTCTTCACGAATTCAAACCGGGTAATATACATCATATTGTTAATCATTCAGATTCCAGAATTTTATTTGTGGGGGACCAGATTTGGGAGCAGCTGAGCGAAGGTGAAATGCCCAATTTGGATGCAGTAATACAGATTAATAACTTTTCCATACTATATGCAAAAGATCCTTTGATCTATGAAACGATGGAACATCTGAACGAACTTTTCGGAAAGAAATATCCTAAATACTTTAGACCCGAACATCTGAAATATCACCGGGATACACATGAAGAACTTGCTCTGATAAACTACACTTCCGGAACAACAGGTTTTTCTAAGGGGGTAATGCTTCCATACGGAAGTCTGATATCAAATGTCCAGTTTGGATGGGAGGTTCATCCGGAGTTGAACAAAACCTCCAATATTGTGTCATTGCTGCCTTCTGCACATATGTACGGGATGATGTTTGAGTTTTTGTTTGAGATAACCGTGGGTGCACACATCCATTTTCTTACGAGAATACCAAGTCCTAAGATTATTATGGACGCATTTGCAGAGATCAAACCTGACATAATTATTTCGGTTCCGCTTATTATAGAGAAGATTTACAAGAAGAAACTCCAGCCTATTATAAATAAAACCTCTATGAGGGTATTGCTAAGATTGCCGGTAATCGACCAGAAAATTCAAAAAAAGATACAACAAGAGCTGATTAAGACATTTGGAGGTAATTTTAGCGAAGTTATCGTAGGGGGTGCTGCATTTAACAAGGAGGCAGAAGCCTTCTTCCGCAAGATCGGTTTCCCTTTTACGGTAGGCTATGGTATGACAGAGTGCGGCCCTATCATCGCATATGCACCGTGGAATGATACCCGGCTCTTTTCGTGTGGGAAGGCGGTACCAAGGATGCAAATTAAAATTGATTCGGCAGATCCGGAAAACATTCCCGGAGAAATTCTCTGCAAGGGGGCTAATGTGATGCTTGGTTATTACAAGAATCCTGAGGCAACGGAATCATCCTTTAACAAAGATGGTTGGTTGAAAACCGGAGATATGGGAGTTATAGACAGGGAGGGGTATTTATACATAAGGGGACGTTCCAAGAGTATGATTTTAGGAGCTAACGGCCAGAATATCTACCCGGAAGAACTTGAGAGTCTCTTCAACAATATGCCATATGTAGTTGAGTCTTTAGTGATAGAAGAACAAGGATCTCTAACGGCTCTAATATATCCCGATTTTGAACAGGCTGAACAGGATGGTCTGACAACATCTGAACTTGAGGCTAAGATGGAGGAGAACAGAATTGCCATAAATGAAGATCTTCCAAATTACTGTAAGGTGCAGGAAGTAAAAATTTTCCCTGAAGAGTTTGAAAAAACACCCAAAAGAAGTATTAAGAGATTTCTTTATCAAAGAGTACAAGATTAATATGGCAGATAAGCAAATACAGTTTGACAAAAGCTATCTGGAGATGGCTGCCGTCTGGGCTAAAAATTCATATTGCAAGAGAAGACAAGTGGGTGCGCTGCTTGTGAAGGACAGAATGATAATTTCTGATGGGTATAACGGTACTCCCGCAGGATTTGAAAATATTTGCGAAGATGAAACCGGCCACACTAAGGCGTATGTGTTACACGCCGAAGCCAACGCGATCACCAAAGTTGCAAAATCGAGTAACAGCAGCGAAGGGGCTACAATGTATGTAACTACCGCTCCTTGTGTGGAGTGTTCAAAATTAATCATTCAAGCCGGAATAAAACGACTTGTATACAAAGATAATTACCGTATCACTGATGGAATTGACCTGCTGACAAAGGCCGGTGTCGAAATTGTAAACCTTACAGATTAACATATTTTTTATGAGCAGCTTTAAAGAGAGGTTAAAAAACAATCCTTGGACTGTAATAATTATCATATTATTAGTCATATTACTGATATTTAAAATGTTAAGCCTTTTTAACAATGACCGGAGGGAGCTGTCAGTAAAGGCCGAAAACTGGGACAAACTTATGTTGGTACTTTCTCAGGTAGATAGAAATTATGTTGATTCAATAGATAAAACAGATCTTACTGAAAAAATTATCCCGCTCATTTTGGAGAACCTGGATCCCCATTCGGTTTATCTTCCGCCCCAGGAGCTCAAAGACGCGGATGAGATGCTGGAGGGCAATTTTGACGGAATAGGCATTCAGTTCAATGTGCCTAACGACACAGCGATAGTAATAAATGTTATCACCGGGGGTCCCTCCGAAAGAGCAGGACTTCTTTCCGGCGACAGGATAGTACAGGTAGACAAAAAGGTTGTTGCCGGTGTAAAGATGGAGCAGGATAGCCTGGTCAAAAGGCTGAGAGGGAAATCGGGATCGATTGTAAATGTTGGAATCAAGAGAGGAAATTCAAAAGCATTAGTCTATTTTGACATTAAGAGGGATAAAATTCCTGTCAAGAGTATAGATGTTGCCTATATGGTCGATGACAAAACCGGTTACGTCAAGCTCTCAAAATTCTCAAAAACCAGTCATAAAGAGTTTTTAGAAGCTGTCGAGTCTCTTAAAAAGAGCGGAATGAAAAACCTGATTTTCGATCTGAGGGGGAACAGCGGCGGCTATTTCGACCAGGCATTCCTTCTGGCAAATGAGTTCCTGAAAAAGGGGGAATTGATTGTCTATATGGAAGGAAGTCACAGAAAGCGACAAGATTTTTTTGCAGACAATACCGGAACTTGTAAGAACATTGGATTGAAAGTGCTAATAGACGAGGGCTCTGCCTCGTCGAGTGAAATATTCGCAGGTGCAATCCAGGATAACGACAGGGGCGTTGTAATAGGAAGAAGATCTTTCGGAAAGGGTCTGGTTCAGGAGCCAATCTATTTTACAGATAAATCCGGAATAAGACTGACAGTTGCCAGATTTTACACACCTACAGGCCGGTCTATCCAAAAACCCTATTCAAAGGATTACCAATATGATATTTATGAGAGATACAAACACGGAGAGATGAATTATGCCGACAGCATAAAGAAGAATGACTCACTTAAATATACCACTCCAAAGGGGAAGACTGTATATGGCGGGGGGGGGATAACACCAGATATTTTCGTTCCGATTGACACTGCAGGCGTGAATACTTTTTTTATGAAGGCGAGCAACCAAGGTCTTCCTTTCAAGTTCAGTTCTCAGATAGCGGACGAATACAGACCACAATTGAAGGCAATCAAAGATATGAAGAGTTTAAACGACCTTTTCTCCAAAATTAATTTTGAACAAAAATTCCTGAGATATGCTGCAGTAAACAAACTTACTCCTGCCGATAAAGAGTGGAAGGAGTGTAAAGATATTTTGCTTACCCAGATCAAGGCCCTGGTTGGAAGGTATTCACCGCTGGACGACAATGCATTCTATCCGATCATGGCGGGGATAGATAATGTAATGAAAGTCGCTACGGAGAAATAAATTATTTTCTGTGTAGAACCTTCTCGATACTGGCCATAAGAACATCTATAGCGACCTGATTATGGCCCCCCTGAGGTATAATTATATCTGCGTATCTCTTGCTTGGTTCTATGAACTGAAGGTGCATTGGCTTAACTGTCTTGTGATATCGCTCGAGTACCTTTTCTACCGATCTCCCACGCTCAAGATTATCCCGGGCGATAACCCTGCCCAGCCTGTCATCTGCATCTGCGTCTACAAAAACTTTTATATCCAGACAATTTCTGAGTTCCGGACAGGTGAAAATAAGTATTCCCTCTACAATAATAATTTGTGCAGGATCTACACGGACGGTCTCGGTTGTTGACCTTGAACAGGTAAGATATGAATAGACAGGTTGCTCAATCCCCTTTCCGGCCCTGAGTTCCTTGAGGTGTTTAACAAGAAGTTTGAAGTCTATCGAATCCGGGTGGTCAAAATTAAGCTCGAGCCGCTCTTCAAGGGGCAGATGGCTATTGTCCTTGTAATACGAATCCTGAGGAATTACAACAACCTGATTGTTTGTCAATAATTTAGTGATCTCCTTTACAACAGTTGTCTTCCCCGATCCGGTTCCGCCGGCGATTCCTATTATTAGCATAATTTTCTAAAATTCTGCATTTTTAGGAGCTCTTGGGAATGGAATTACGTCGCGAATGTTTGCCATCCCTGTAACAAACAGAAGCAGTCTTTCAAACCCAAGGCCAAAGCCCGAGTGAGGTGCCGATCCAAACCTGCGTGTGTCAATATACCACCATAGAGGTTCGGTACCCATATTAAGCTCCTTGATTCTATTCTCAAGTTTTTCCAACGACTCCTCTCTTTGCGAACCACCAATAATCTCCCCGATTTTTGGAAAGAGTACATCCATCGCCCTCACAGTCTTGCCGTCGTCATTCTGCTTCATGTAAAAAGCTTTGATCTCTTTAGGATAATCAGTTAATATCACAGGTTTTTTAAAGTGTTTTTCTACAAGATATCTTTCGTGTTCACTCTGTAGATCTGTACCCCAGGATACAGGATATTCAAATTTTTGCCCCGATTTCATGAGTATATCAACTCCTTCTGTATAGCTTAGACGGACAAATTCTGTATTAACGACACTTTTTAATCTCGCTATAAGCTCTTTGTCAAACATATCGTTCAGAAACTTAAGATCATCCACACAATTGTCCAAGGCATATTTAACTAAGTACTTTATGAATTCCTCTGCTAAGTCCATATTTTCTTTTATCTCATAGAAAGACATCTCCGGTTCTATCATCCAGAATTCCGAAAGGTGTCTTGGAGTGTTTGAATTCTCTGCCCTGAATGTGGGGCCAAAGGTGTAAATTTCGCCTAATGCCAGAGCTCCGAGCTCTCCCTCAAGCTGACCGCTAACTGTAAGATTAGTGGACTTGCCAAAGAAGTCTTCAGAATAATTTATGGCACCATCGGGATTTCTTGGGATATTGTTAAGGTCCAGTGTAGTAACCTGAAACATAGCTCCAGCCCCCTCCGCATCGGAAGCGGTGATAATTGGAGTATGAAGATAAAAAAAACCCTTATCGTTAAAAAATTTATGTATGGCGAAAGCCATTGCGTGCCTTATCCGGAAAACACAACCAAAGGTATTGGTCCTTGGGCGCAAATGTCCGATTTCACGCAAGAACTCCATACTGTGACCCTTCTTTTGCAAAGGATATGTTTCGGGATCTGCAGGACCATATATAAGTAGCTCTTCTGCCTGTATCTCTACGTTCTGCCCACTGCCCACCGAGGCAACCAATACCCCATTTACAGCTATGCATGCGCCGGTATTTACACCCTTCAACTGATCGTCTGTAAATTTATTCATATCAAAAACGATCTGAATATTATTTACAGTAGATCCGTCGTTTAAAGCTACAAATGCAATATTTTTATTTCCTCGCTTTGTTCTGACCCAACCCTTAACCAACACCTCTAAACCGGCCTCTTTTTTCAGTAATTCGGAGATTTTAACTCTTTTTGTGCTTTCCATTATAAATTTCAGATAATAATTCAACTTGGCAAAGTTACTTATTTGATAATAATTGACAATAATAAATGTGCTATTCACTCACAGATACAGGTTCAGAAGGAACGCTCTCATTCCAGCATCGGTCTATGGCAGTAATGACATAGATATATTTGTTTTTCTTACCGCTTCGGTGCTTTAAGGCATATTTTGTTTCCGGCACCAGTTTGACAAGATATTCGCTATTGCTGATATCTGCACTTACCCCTTTCGGGAACCGGTAGACTGCGTAAAACCGTGCTTCCTGCATTTTGTCATTTCCACTGTTATGGCTCCAGACTAACATTTTTCCTTTTTTTGCCGGTTTTATCACAGGCGCAGGAGCAATACTGTCCAGATTTTTATAGACAGGTATTAACGCAGGATACCTCTGATAGTTATTGACAAGACTGTCAGTAAAACCAAATGGATTATTGTTTAAACTCCAGCCCGGCCACCATACATTCCCGTCTACATTTGACAGGCTTCTTACCAACTTCATCTTTGCCTCGAACTGCGTCTTTGCCGGATTTTCTAAATCCTTTTCATTAAATGTGCTGATATTTTGGCCGATATATAACTGTCCGCCAAAGTTGGCATTGTTCCACCACTCGATCAGAGTTTTGAAGTCTGCAGCGGGATTACCTATTTTCCAATAGAGTTGAGGTGCAATGTAGTCTATCCATCCTTTCTGAGCCCACATTGGGACATCTGCAAAGAGCTGTTCATAATTAGAGAGCCCGTTTGTCTTACTTCCACTGCCGTCAGGGGTATCTTTCAGGTTTCTGTGAATGCCAAAGGGACTTATTCCAAATCTTACCCAAGGCTTGATTGCTTTGATAGTGTCGTTAAGCTCCTTGATTAGTGTTGCAACATTATTACGGCGCCAGTCAGCCTTTTGCCAGTATTCAAAACCCTGGGATTTTGCATATTTCACAAATGAAGCATCGTCGTGAAACTCTTCAAATGCGACAGGGTAGGGGTAGAAATAGTCGTCAAAGTGAATCGCGTCCAGATCGTATCTGGTTACAATGTCTGCAATCACTTTTACTGCGTGTGCTATTGATTCCGGTTCACCCGGATCGAAATAGAGCTGTTTTCCATATCTTTTAAAAATTTCGGGATTTTTGAAGTAGAGATGGTCGGGATCGAGCTGCTCCTGATCGTTGGATGTTACTCTGTACGGATTACACCAGGCGTGGAGTTCCATGCCTCTTTTATGTGCTTCGTCAATCATAAACTGAAGGGGATCCCAGAGCGGATCCGGTGCTTTTCCCTGTTCGCCCGCAATGAATCTGCTCCACGGTTCAATGGATGAGATATAAAATGCATCTGCCTGCGGCCTTACCTGAAAAATAACAGCATTGATTCCTGCCTTCTCAAAATTATCCAGTACCTCGATGAACATCTGTTTTATCGAGTCGGTACTCATTGTTTTAAACTGTTGATTGCCAACAGTGTGTATCCAAGCTCCACGAAACTCTCTTTTTGGTGGATTCTGGCCAAAAGCAAGAGAGGTCAAAAATAAAGATAATAAAATTGCGGCAAAATTTTTCATTGTTTAATTGAGGTTAAATTAAAACTCTATATCCATTACTTTCAGTATTTTTCTTGGAATTTCCGTATTGTCCATCCTGCCGGAAAAATTCTGACTTCCGACACCTGTCGAAAACACTGGTACCGCATTCCCTAGATGCGAGGTTGTTGTCCATCCGATGTAAGCAGCTTTGCTATAACCTTGATAGGTTGCTATATCATTTTCATCATGAGTAAGACTATTGCTGTTATAGACTGCAAACGAACTTTTCTGGCTATCGAGAGCCTTAAGGTTAAGCTTGTACCCCTTTTCTCTTCCTATGCTCATTCCTCCTGCATCGTGATCTGAAGTAACAACAATGAGGGTTTCATGGGGATGTCTCAGATAAAATTGGTAAGCAACTTCTATGGCATCAGCAAAATCGAGTATCTCAAGAATAGTTGATTTTGCATCGTTACTGTGAGCTGCCCAGTCTATCTTTCCCCCCTCTGCCATGATAAAGAATCCTTTTTTGCTGTAAAGATGGTCTATGGCAGCAGAAACAATATCTTTCAAAGCCAGGTCCCCCTCTTGCCTGTCTATAGCAAACGGCAACTCTGTCTCTTTTCCTGTCTCCTGGAAGAGAGCTACCTTCTTATTATCCTTCTTGCTCTCTATGTTGTTGAGACCTCTGACTACTGCATAACCACCCTCCTCTAAAAGTTTGTAGGCGTTAGTCTTATCGCCTTTTTCCCCGTTTGGTTGTAAAAATCCCCCACCGCCAAAAAATTCAAATCCGGTTAACGGAATTTGAGTGGCGATTGAGTAGTAATCGTTCCTGTCAGCATTGTTTGCATAAAATGCTCCTGGCGTTGCGTGGTCAATTGTAACTGTTGTAAGAATTCCAACCGGAATTCCCTTTTTATGAATTTTATAAGAAATGCTTGTAAGCTTGTTGGTATCTGGATCTACACCAAGCATCAGGTTATTGGTTTTAAAACCGGTAGATAGAGCTGTCCCCGCTGCCGATGAGCAGGTAATATAGGAATCGGCGGAGTATGTTGCAACCATTCCCATTACCGGGAACTTTGTAAAAGAGAGAGGTTCGCTGCCGATTATCCCCTTTTGCGCAGCCAGATAGGTCTCTGCAGAGGATACTTGACCCATACCCATTCCATCGCCTATGAACAGAAACACATATTTAGCTTTATCTGACCTCCTGTTTTGAGCAAATGCCGTTATGCCCTGGCTGTAAATTATGATTAACAGTAATGCAATAATATAATTTTTCTTCATTTATAGTTGATTGATATTTCTCCTCTTAAGTTTTTTGTAAGGAAGGTGTTAATATAAAGGTTATCATTATTTTGTCCGAGTAAAAAAAACAGTTTGGTAATAGCTGCTTCCGTAGTGCTGTCGTAACCACTGATTACTCCTATTTTTTTCAGTAAAATTCCGGTAGAGTAAGCCTCCATATCAACACTACCGGCCTGGCACTGTGTTACATTCAAAATGATTATGCCTCGCTCTATCGCTGTTGAAAGCATTTTAATAAGCCACTCTTCAGTTGGAGCATTGCCAGAACCGTAAGTTTCAAGGATAATAGCGCGTAAACCATTAATATTAAGTATGGAATCGACAACTTTAGGAGATATGCTAGGGAAAATCTTTAAAATTGCAACATCTGTATTGAGTTTTGTATTTATCAGCAGCTCTTTACCCCACTTTTGAGGATATGAAATAAATGTTTTGTTATACTTGATATGTACTCCAGCCTCTGCCAGACAAGGGTAATTGGCAGATTTAAATGCGCGGAAATTTTCTGCATTGAACTTTGTGGTGCGGTTTCCCCTGTAGAGCAGACTTTCAAAGTAAATACAAACTTCAGGAACCAGAGCGTGTCCGGATTGATCCTTGGCAGCTGCAATCTCTATGGAGGAGATTAAATTCTCCTTGCCGTCTGTCCTTAACATTCCAATCGGAAGCTGGCTTCCGGTGAATACCACCGGTTTTTCCAGATTTTCAAGCATAAAACTCAAGGCTGATGCGGAATAGGACATTGTATCGGTGCCGTGTAAGACGACAAAACCATCATATATCCGGTAATTATCTTTGATTAAATTTGTAATCTTTATCCAGAAATCAGTTTGAATTTCCGAAGAGTCAATTGGAGGATCAAAAGAGTATGTATCAATTTTATAACCAAATTTTTTAAGTTCAGGCACCTCCTCCAGTATTTGGTCAAAATTGAAAGGGACCAAAGCAGAACTTTCAGGATCCTGTTTCATACCAATTGTACCACCAGTGTAAATAAGAAGAATAGACGGCTTCATCTCTTTAATTTAAAAAGTTTTACGGCGTTTTCTGTTGTTCTATCTGCAACCTCTTCTATTGAACAATCTTTAATTTGGGATAGTCTCTGTGCAATAACGGAGATATATGAAGGCTCGTTTCTTTTTCCTCTGAACGGTACGGGGGCGAGCCACGGAGCATCGGTTTCAAGTATAATGTCTTTCAGATCCATCTTCTCTGCAGCCTTAGCCAGCGACGAGTTTTTAAAGGTGATTACACCTCCGATTCCAATTTTGAAGTTTCCCATTTTGGAAATCCTTTGGTAGGTCTCGTAGCTGCCGGAGAATGCATGAAAAACACCACAGAGACCGAGATGCTTTGTTCTCTCTAACATCTTGAAGATCTCTTCGGTGGCATCTCTGGAGTGGATAATAACCGGAAGACTGCGAGAGGCAGCTAATTCAATCTGCTTCTCGAAGACTGTGGATTGCTCATTGATGAACTCTTTGGACCAGTAGCCATCCATCCCGATTTCACCCACCGCATAAAACTTATCACTGTTAATACTGTCAAAAACGAACGAGAGCTCCTCCTCCCAGTCTGCCTTAACTGAGGTAGGATGAAGGCCAATAGCGGGGAAAGCCTGAAGAGGGTAGCGTCTTGAAAGACCCATCATCTTATGGTGATTGCTTTTGTCTATGGCAGGCAATATAAACCTGTTAACACCAAAGGTTTCTGCCCTCTCAATCACATCCGGCAAATCCCTTTCGAATTCTGAGTCGTAAAGGTGAATATGTGTGTCTATGAACTGATTCATTAATATTATGCTAAGCTGTACCTGTTTCCTGCCAAAGAGAGAATCTTACCCTCCAGTTCCAACTCCAGCAAACTCTTGGAAAGGGTTTGCAATCTCTCACCTGAGATGTGAAGTAATTCATCTATACTTAACTCGGAATTTAACGATAAAGCTACTAATATTTTTTCTTTTTCAGGACTTGGGGAATAAAATATTTCCTTTTGAAGATTACTACCATCCTTGTTGTCAGAAGTCCACCCCAAATATGAGGTGAACTCTTTTGTTGAACAATAAATGGAAGCGATATTGTGATAAATCAGATTATTACATCCGGCAGAGAAGATATCAGAAATTCTGCCGGGTAGTGCAAATACCTCCCGGGAGTAAGATTGTGCAAACTCGGCTGTTATCAGGGCACCTCCCTTCTCGCGGGATTCAATTACAATTGTGGCTTTTGAGAGAGCGGCAATAATCCTGTTTCGCTGGATGAAATTGATTTTAAGAGACTCAGTCTCTCTTGGAAACTCAGTAATTATCGCACCCTGTCTGGATATTTTTTTTGCAATTTCATAATGTGAAGCGGGATAAATTCTGTCAAGACCGTTAGGCAGCACCGCAATTGTCTTTAGACCGAATTCAAGAGCAGCCCTGTGTGCTGCAATATCCACACCATAAGCCAGACCACTTACAATTACCGGTGAAAAACCGCCCTCTGCAAGCTCTTTTACAATTTTCCGGCAACTCTCAGTTCCATACCTTGTAGACATCCGGGTTCCAACTATCGAGATAATTTTATCCTGATTAAGATTTACATCCCCGTACTGGTAGATTATTACCGGAGGATCAAAACACTCTTTAAGTGAAGATGGATACTCTGCTTGATGAATACAGAGAAGTCTTATCCCTTTCGAATATGCCCAGGATATCTCCTTTTCTGCCCATTCAAATAACCGCTTATCGGAAAGGTCGTCAAAAAAGGAGTATCTTCTGTTAAACCTCTCCGCAAGATCTGCCTGGGTAAGGTTGAATACAGCTTTGGCAGTTCCGAACTCCTTCAATAGAAAATTGGAGATTTTCGGGTTATACCTGAATACCTTATTGAGCGCAACTGCGTATACTAATTCTTCTGAAAGCATGCAGCAAAACTACACCCGAAGGATAGAGATTGACCGGAGTATCAGGTGAGATAATTTTAGAAAAGGATAAATATTAAATAGAAAGGGAAACTTCTATATAATCATCATTGCGTCTCCGTAAGTTCCGAATTTGTATCCCTCTTTAAGCGCAACGGTATATGCTTTCATAATATTCTCATAACCGCCAAAAGCGGCTACAGACATAAGCATAGTTGACTGAGGAAGTTGAAAGTTGGTAATAAGGACATCAGGAATTGAAAAACTATAGGGAGGGAAGATAAACTTATTTGTCCATCCGTTGAACGGCTTAAGATTACCCTGTGTGGTAACGGAGGTTTCAACAGCCCTGAGAACAGTAACACCCACTGCAAACACCTTTTTGCCCATAGATTTTGTACTGTTTATTAAATCTGCCGACTCCTCTGTAATGATAACCTGTTCGGAGTCCATCTTATGTTTTAAGAGATCCTCGACATCCACTGTGCGAAAGTGTCCAAGCCCCATATGAAGAGTTATAAATGTAGAATTAACTCCCAATATCTCCATTCGTTTAAGCAACTCCCGGCTAAAATGGAGACCTGCAGCAGGGGCCGCTACAGCACCTTCCTTTTGGGCATATATGGTCTGATATCGCTCATTATCTATGCTTTCGGCTTTACTTCTTATCCATTTTGGCACAGGCATCTCGCCCAGCTTAAATAGGGTAGCTTTAAACTCATCGTGAGTTCCGTCAAAGAGAAACCTTAAGGTTCTGCCACGAGAGGTGGTATTGTCTATCACTTCTGCAACAAGACTGTCGTTATCTCCAAAGTACAATTTGTTACCGATTCTGATCTTTCTTGCCGGATCTACAAGAACATCCCAAAGCTTCTGTTCACTGTTAAGCTCACGTAAAAGAAAAACCTCAATTTCTGCGCCGGTTTTCTCCTTATTGCCATTCAACCTTGCCGGGAACACCTTTGTATCATTGAAAATAAAAACATCATCCTCCGAGCAATATTCGAGAATATTTTTAAAAGATTTGTGTTCTATCTCTCCACTCTTTTTGTGAAGAACCAATAATCTTGACTCATCACGATACTTGGCCGGATACTTGGCAATATGATCTGGAGTAAGAGGGTAATTAAACTGGGATAATTTCATCTATAAATAATTAAAACTTCAAAATTATACGCATCAATCCGAAAAAAGTTTCGTTTTGATAAAATATTTTTAGTCGACCTTCATAAGTTTGTCCAAATCATCGATACTTATACTGTTTTTTACAGAGAAGGTGCCTGAAGAGGTTCTGACAAGCCCGGTAAGATGCGCTCCGCTCTGCAAAGCCGCTCCGAGATCCCGTGCTAAAGATCTTATATAGGTGCCTTTGCTACACCTGATTCTTAGTTTTAAAACAGGTGAGTCAAAAGAGAGAGTCTCAAGATCATATATTGTTATCCTGGAAGGCTTAAGTTCTTTTGCAACCCCTGCTCTTGCCAGTTCATACGCCCTGTTCCCGTCTATAAACTTTGCCGAGAAAATAGGAGGAACCTGGTTCTGTTCTCCTATGAATTTGGGAAGTATAGCATTTATGGAAGCAATGTTTATGTGTTCGCAGGGATAGTAGCAATCTATCTCCTTTTCAAGATCGAAAGATGATGTGGTGCTGCCGAATGTTATTTCTGCCATATACTCTTTTTCCTGAGACTGAAACTTTTCCGCTTTTTTTGTGGCCCTGCCGAGGCATATCATAAGGACGCCGGTAGCGAGCGGATCAAGAGTCCCGGCGTGTCCGACCTTTATATTCTTAACTTTAAAAAAACGCTGTGCCTTAAATTTTATCTTCCTGACGGCATCTGAAGAGGTCCATCCATAAGGTTTGTCGAGTACTATAACAATGCCTTCCGGATACTCTCCGATATCTCTTGCCAGAGCTTTCTCTATATGATCTTTTTCAATAATATAGAGGGACATTTTAACAGTTGATTTTATTTACCCTCTGCAAATGTCTCTCGCCTTCAAACCCGGTAGTGAGAAATGTCTTAACAATCTCTTTTGCCAGCTCTGCAGAGATAAACCTGGCAGGGAGACTGCAAATATTGGCGTTGTTATGTTGTCTGGCAAGTGCCGAGATCTCGTTGGTCCAGCACAGAGCTGCCCTTATTCCCTTATGTTTATTAAGTGTCATACTCATTCCGTTCCCGGAACCACAGATTGCAATTCCAACGGGTAACTCACCGTTTGCCACTGCGCTGGCAAGTGGATGGGCAACATCGGGATAATCCATACTGGCAGAAGAAAATGTCCCAAAATCCTTTATTAAATAACCCGCTTGAGAGAGTTCCTTTATGAGTATCTCTTTAAGCTCAAATCCGGCATGATCTGAAGCGATTCCGATTGATTTGCAAGTGGCGTTCATATTTGACAAAGATAGTTATTTATTGCATCAGGCAAGAATATTTGTACATTTGCAGATATTAAATGTTTTATAATTATATGACTATTCCTATGTTAGACCTTAAAGGCCAGTACAAGAAAATCAAAGTTGAAATAGATTCTGCAATACAGAAGGTAATAGATAGTTCAAATTTTATCAATGGCAAAGAGGTAACCGAGTTTGAAAAAAACCTGGCAAATTTTCTCGATTCCAGATATGTTATTGCCTGTGCAAACGGAACAGATGCACTTCAGATAGCAATGATGGCGCTGGAGCTTAAACCGGGGGATGAAGTGATTGTTCCTGCTTTTACATATGCTGCAACTGCGGAGGTTGTGGCCCTTTTAGGCTTGGTTCCCGTTCTGGTGGATGTAGATCCAAATACATTCAACATCAAGGTGGAGGACATAGAACCCTCCATTACAGAAAAGACTAAGGCAATAGTTCCCGTGCACCTTTTCGGTCAATGCAGTGATATGGGGGAAATTATGGAGATAGCATCTAAACATAACCTGTATGTAGTTGAGGATAATGCTCAGGCGCTTGGAGCAAGGTACAGGTGTTCCGACGGAAGAGAGATTCATGCAGGAACTATTGGTCAAATAGGGTGCACCTCTTTTTTCCCTACAAAGAACCTTGGGTGCTATGGAGATGGAGGGGCACTTTTTACACAGGACAAAGCGCTGGCCGAGAGGATAAGAATGGTGACTGATCATGGGCAGAAGGTAAGATATTTCCACGATATTATCGGCTGTAATTCAAGACTGGACACAATTCAGGCGGCAATTCTGAATGTCAAGCTAAAACATTTGAGCGAATACTCCTCGTCCAGATATAGTTTTGCACAGAGGTACAAGGAACTCTTAAAAAGTGTGGAGGGAATTGTAATACCCTTGGAGGTAAAAAACAGTACTCATGTATATCATCAGTTTACTATTCAGGTTAATGGAAGGAGGAATGAACTTAAGAAATACCTGGCAGATAAAGGTATTGCCTCGATGATCTATTATCCTATGTCTCTGAATAATCAGAAGGCCTTCGCGGGAATTTCAAAAATAAGGGTTCCTCTGAATAATTCGGAATATCTTGCAAATCAGGTTCTTTCTCTTCCGATGCATACGGAGCTTAAGGATGAAGAGCAAATAGCAATCTGCATGGCCATTACGGACTTTTATAAAATTTAACTTATTTAAAAACAGTATGAAGAGGACAAAAGTATTAGTCACAGGCGGCACCGGATACATTGGAGCTCATACTGCAGTTGAATTACATAATGCCGGTTACGAGGTTGTCTTGGCAGACAACTTCTCCAACTCGATCCCGGGAGTTTTGGATGGAATTAAAAAAATCATAGGCAAAAAGCCTCTGTTCGAAGAGGTGGATTGTGTGGACTACAACGCCTTCAGGAGGCTTTTTGAGAAATACTCCGATATAAGGGCCGCCATTCACTTTGCAGCGTTCAAAGCTGTCGGAGAGAGTGTTGAAAAACCATTGATGTACTATAAAAACAACCTCTGTTCCCTAATGAACCTGATCGAACTGATGACCCAAAAGGAGATTTCATCAATTGTTTTTTCATCATCCTGTACTGTTTACGGTCAACCGGCCAGAGAGAACCTTCCGGTTAACGAATTTGCCCCGTTACAACCGGCAGAATCTCCATATGGTAAAACAAAACAGATGAGCGAAAACATACTGGAAGATAGTGCTCTTGCCAATAAGGAGAGGCTTAATGTTATTTCACTCAGATATTTCAACCCAATCGGAGCTCATCCCTCTGCATTAATAGGTGAACTGCCTATGGGCGTTCCTCAAAACCTTCTTCCCTACATAACCCAAACAACTGCGGGTCTTCGTGAGATTCTTAACGTGTACGGGAATGATTACTCTACCCCTGACGGCTCTTGTATAAGGGACTACATTTATGTTTGTGACCTGGCAAAGGCCCATGTTGCTGCAATCGAAAGGCTGCTGGAGAGGGCAGGGGAGATGAAAAAAAATATTGAGTATTTCAATCTGGGAACAGGAAGAGGTCTCTCTGTTCTGGAGCTCATAGATATTTTTCAGAAAGTCACCGGAATGGCTGTTCCCTACAGAATTACAGGCAGAAGGGCAGGGGATGTGGAGCAGGTTTGGGCAGACCCGTCGCTGGCTAACAAAGTATTGGGCTGGAGAGCAGAGACTCCTATTGAAGAGATCCTGATTTCGGCCTGGAAATGGGAAAAAAAGTTAAGGGGTATTCTCTGATTAATCTTGTGTTTGATGTATGTATGAATTGTCGGAACGCAGGTGCTGTTTCCCGTCTATCTCTTCTAATTTAAAGGTGCTGCTCTCTCTTGAATCGGCAACTCTCCCCGGATTGCCTGCCCCCTGGTTTATTCTCATCTGTTTGCGGACGTAGGCAGGTTGACTCTCAAGTTCGGAAATATTATCGCCGGATTCAATAATTAATGTTGGTTTGGTTTTTTTGACTGCTGGTGCCGCAGTTTGCTCCTTTTGTACAGTAGAGGGTTGTCTGTTAAGCGGTAATTCGGTTATTGCCGGGACAACGTCGTTAATAAAGGAAGAGGTTGTTTGAGTACTTATTATGTCCGATCCAAGCACAACTGACTCTACCAACTTTCCGCCTGAAGAGGAGATTTGAGGGAGTGAATTCATATCGAAACCGGTTGCAACAACCGTTACGCTTATTGCATCCTCGATAGAAGGGTCACAAACTACGCCTCGCTTGAAATTTTCCGGATTATTTCCTGTGAACTCCTTAATATAATCCATTATCTGGGACAACTCGGCCATTGTAAGTCCGTGATCTTTACTGGAGGTTATGTTAACTAAAACACTTCTGGCGGTGGTTAAATCAAAATCGTTGAGCAAAGGCGACGAAAATGCCTCCTCAACTGCCCTTATAGCTCTGTTTTCGCCACTTGCCGTTCCACTTCCCATCAAAGCCATTCCACTATCGTTCATCACCATCCTGACATCGGCGAAATCTACATTTATAAAACCTGGACGGGTAATTATCTCTGCGATTCCTTTCACTGCTGTACTCAGAACAGAATCAGCCTTTGGAAATGCATCAAAAATGGTTAGATCTCCAAATATCTTGTAGAGCTTCTGATTATCTATGATCAGCAGACTGTCCACATATTTTTCAAGCTCCCTGATTCCTAAAACGGCCCTTTTCATAAACTCGCTTCCCTCGTCACGGAAAGGTAATGTAACTACACCGACAGTCAGAAGCCCCAGATCTTTGGCAACCTTGGCAATTATGGGTGCTGCTCCGGTTCCGGTACCACCACCCATACCGGCGGTTATGAATACCATCTCCGTTGTGCCCTGCAGCATCTCCTTAATTTTGTCTATAGTCTCTACAGCAGCCTTTTTCCCTTGCTCAGGATTACACCCTGCACCCAGACCTCTTGTGAGCACATTCCCCAATTGTAACTTCTCCGGGACCGGACTTGCAGCCAATGCTTGTGTATCGGTGTTGCAAATCATAAAATCAACATTCTGGATCCCTTGCCGGAACATTTGATTAACAGCATTGCCACCCCCGCCTCCAACGCCAATCACCTTAATAATGGAGCGGTTAGCCTCCCAATCTACCGGTAAATACTCTTTCATATTTGTTAAGCTTCATTATCTGTATTTTCGAAAAAACCACCCAATACTCCGAGTGTATGGTCAAAGAAATTCCCACTTCTCTTCTCCCTTTTTACTTTTATCGGTCTTGCCTTTTGGTGAGGATCATTGGCAGAAACCGGAATTGAATCTGTTGGGAAAAGTGTTGCTATCGGCTCTTCTACACTTTCTACCCCTTTAAAGAGACTCTCTTTTTCAAAGCCTTTGAGTATAAGACCGACAGCTGTAGATGAACTTGGTTTACATACTCCGTCGCAGGAGTCAAAGGTAATACTATTATTTGGAGCGGCAATCCGTGTATCGTAACCGGTTTTGTATTTAACATAATTACAGAGGTATGTGAGTTGAGCCCCACCACCGGTAATTACAATTCCTGCACGAAGCTTATCCTGATAGCCTGAGTTTTCAATTTCATACATTATGGCATCTATGATCTCCTCTACCCTGGCTTCGATTATACCTGCAATAACCTTGAAAGAGACCTCTCTCGATTCACGGCCACCTATTCCGGGGATTATTACAGTTTTGTTTTCGGGGGCATAATCGCTGTAGCAGGAACCATACTGAATCTTCATCTGCTCGGCATTACGCGAAGATATTCCACATCCCTGACGGAGATCCTCTGTTATTGAGTTGCCTCCGAATGGTATAACTGCAGTGTGCCTTACAATATTGTCTTCATAGATGAGCAGATCTGTAGTTCCGCCGCCCATATCTACCATTGCTACTCCAAGCTCCATTTCATCCTCGGTGAGAACGGCTCTCGCAGATGCAACGGGTTCAAGGATAAGTTCCCTAAGAGTCAGACCTGCTCTGTTGATTACAAGTTTGCTGTGCTCGACAGAGTTGATTTTCCCTATAAAAATTTTGTAATCACCCTCAATCTGGGTTCCTGTCATTCCAACAGGGTCCTTTACACCTATATGGTCATCCACATTATAAGACTGAGGCATTACATGAAGTATTTTTTCCCCGGCGGACACCCTGGAGTTGAACATCTCCTGCTCCATCTCTGCAATCTCCTTTTCCGAAATCAGCTCGTCCGACTTCCCCCTGTTCCTGCTGTGACGGGCAGTATTACATTTTATGTTTTGGCCGGCAATACCGACATATACCTCGCTAACTTCAATTCCATCCTCTTGCTTTATCTCTTGGAGAGTTGGAATCAGTGAATCCAGAACATTCTGAATGTTCACGACTTCACCACGCATTACACCCTTGGAAGGGGCCTCTTTAAACGCAACAATCTTATAGCCGGATTCTGTCTTTTCTCCCACTAGTGATACAACTTTTGTTGTCCCTAAGTCAATAGCTGCAACGTGCTTTCTCATATGTTTAAGTTTTTATTAATATTATTGTCTCTTTTTTTACAAACTATCTGATTGCTGAACTGAAGATCGATTGACCTGTACTTTTCCCACCCTTCAACCGGAATTACCTCTTGGTAGAAAACATAAAGCTTTCGGAACTTATACTCTATATTATCCAGGTGACCGAAAATTATCTCTTGTTCTCCAACTCTCGGTGTAAGGTGCACAATTCCTTTTTCGTCTATATATATCTGTTCTACCATCGAATTCCAGAACTCTTCCTTGTTAAGATAGAGCCCAAACTCCTTTAACCCCTCTGCCCATTCCGTATTATTTTTTACTCTTCCCCTATGGCCAGGCATAAGGTTAAGGGGAATACTTCCCGATACTACCGGAACATACGAAGTGAATGTCCTTACAAACGGGAAAATATAAGCCGTCTCATCCATATAAAAACCACCGTTTAGGGTCTCTATCCTCAAAATAGGTCTTCGCTGTGTAATGTTTACGTTCAACACGCCATCTCTTGTATAGCTCACTTCGGATTTGCGGATTGCATTACGGTTGCTGAGGATACATTCAAGAGTATGCTGGTTGATATGTCTCAACTTACTTTCGTTTGGTGTAATACCCTCAATCCGTAACAGGTCGATTATCTCCTCCTTTGTGACAAACCGGTTTACGGCACTGTCTATGATGGCAACTTTTATACTTTTGCACGCCAATTCGCTCTGCTCCCTTTTTGTCAAAATTGTTGAGAAGACAAAGTATACTGCCATCATGGCAAAAAGCAGTGTATATCCAAAATATGTAAGTATCTTCTTAAACATCATACCTTTTTTTCAAATATTCAGTTATCGGTTCAACAAATCTGTCGATATCACCTGCCCCGAAACTGATAAGTGCATCGATCTCCCTTTTTTCCAAAGTCTCCATCAACTCCGCTTTTTGAATCAATACTTTATCTTTCAGTTTTACCGAGTCAAAAATTATCCGGGAGGTTATCCCTTCAATGGGCAACTCCCTTGCAGGATATATGTCTAACAGTATAAGTGCATCCAGCTTGCTCAGGCTCTCTGCAAATTCCATTGCAAAATCCTTAGTCCGGGTATAAAGGTGAGGTTGGAATATAGCTGTGAGTCTCCTACCGGGAAAGATACTCCTCATTGAACTGATTGCTGCGGCAATCTCTTTAGGATGGTGTGCATAATCGTCTATGTACGAACATTTAGGTGTATTAAAACGTATGTCAAACCTGCGTTCTACCCCTGCAAAATTTGCCAGTGCAGCCTTAATCGAATCTTCGTTAAGTCCGCTTAACAGTGCGACAGCCGTTGCGGCAATTGCATTCTCCACATTTACCCATCCGGGAACACCCAGTATGCAGTCTGTAATAACACCCTTTGGATGATTTATGTCGAAACGGAAGAAACCACAGTCAGAAATGTGGATATTTGAAGCATAAAAATCGCAGGGAGTGTTGTATGAATACTCAAAAATTTTCTTGCCGGCAATATCCGAAAGATCCAGGTCTATCCCCTTTTTTACCACAAGTGCTCCGCCTGCCTTTACCTGAGCTGCAAAAGCGACGAATGCATCTTTGATGTTCCTGTGATTCGAATAGATATCCAGATGGTCTGCATCGGCGGAGGTTATAACTGCAATATCAGGATATAGCTGAAGAAAAGAACGGTCGAACTCATCGGCCTCTGCAACCAATATTTCACCCATGTCCAGCAGCAGGTTCGAATGGTAGTTCTTTGAAATTCCACCCAGGAAGGCTGTACATCCGACTTTTGAATCGGTAAAGATATGGGCAAGCAATGTAGATGTTGTGGTTTTGCCGTGTGTGCCGGCTACTGCCAGTGTCTTTTTGGAAGAGGCAATCTCACCCAAAACCAATGAGCGCTTGACAATTTTAAAACCTCTCTCCAGAAAGTAGTGATACTCTTTTAAATCTTTTGGTATTGCAGGAGTGTATATTATAAGCGTGTTATCCTTATCCCCGATAAGCTCTCCGGGGATAAGATCTGTATTATCTTCAAAATGTACAGATATTCCCTCAGCTTCCAACTCCGATGTAAGTCTGGACGAAGTGCGGTCATAACCAGCAACCCTGTACCCTGCGTGGTTGTAGTACCTTGCAAGAGCACTCATCCCGATACCTCCGATTCCTAATAGATATACGTATTTCATTTTTTTTCTCGGTTTAACTTTATCACCTCTTCTGCAATAATTTCTGCAGAATCCTTGTAGGCCATTTTTGATATGTTAGCCTCCATTGTCTCAATTTTTTCAATGTCGTTTACAAATATTTTTGCAATATTCATCAACCTGCTTTCTGCATCAGCGTCCGAAACCAACAGTGCAGCGCCTCTGTTGACAAGGGCCATAGCGTTGTGAGTCTGATGATCTTCGGTCACATTTGGTGAGGGGACAAATATGCAAGCTTTTTTTGCAACGCAAAGTTCCGAGATAGTTCCGGCACCAGCCCGGCTAATTACTAAATCTGCAGCAGCAAAAGCATAATCCATCCTTTTTATGAACTCATTCTCCTTTACATAATCCTTTGGATTCTTCGCCAGAAACTCTGTTAAACTCTCTTTATAGTACTTGCCGAATTGCCAGATAATCTGAATATTCCCCGGACAATTTTCTAAAATCCAGTTTTTTACGCAATTATTAAGAGTCCTGGCACCAAGACTTCCTCCCACAACCAATATGGTTCTCTTTTTGGGGTCGAGGCCGAAGTATTTTACAGCCTCTTCCCTTAACTCTTTTGTTGTCTCTTTTATCTCTTTCCTTACAGGGTTCCCTGTCAATATTATTTTCTCCTTTGCAAAAAATCTCTCCATTCCATCGTATGCAACGCATATCTTTTTTGCTCTTTTACTCAGTATTCTATTTGTAAGACCGGCATAAGAATTTTGTTCCTGAATGAGGTAGGGTATACCTCTTTGCCCGGCCATCCAGAGTAGCGGACCACTTGCATAACCTCCTACACCGACTGCTACATCAGGGTTGAAATGGGTTATTATTTCCCCAGCCTTTTTTAAACTCTTAAGAATTTTAAAAGGTAACATCAGGTTTGAGACATCCATCTTTCTTTTAAGACCGGCAACAGGCAAACCGACAATGTCATAGCCAGCTGCAGGCACCCTCTCCATCTCCATCCTCCCGAGCGCCCCTACAAACAGAATTTCACTTCCTGGCAGCTCCTTTCTAATTGCATTTGCAATGGAAAGTGCAGGGAAAATGTGCCCTCCTGTTCCACCCCCACAGATAATGACCCTTAAATTATCTTTCATAGCTCAACCTCCTCTTCTTTTTTCTCCTTATTGCCACCCTTTACAACTTCAATTGTTCTGCTTACAGAGAGTATTATTCCAAAAGCGGCGCTCATTATCACAAGCGAGGTGCCTCCCAGGCTGATCAGCGGCAATGTATGTCCCGTTACTGGAAGAAGTCCGACATTTACCAGAATATGCAGCATTGCCTGAAAAGTAATCAAAAGTGCGAGACCTATAACAAGCATAGAGGTAAATATTTTAGTACAAGAACGGGCAAGAACGATACACCGGAACAAAAACCAGAGGTAGAGCATTAAAACTCCCAATCCGCCAAGAAACCCCCACTCTTCTACAATTATAGTATATATGAAATCGGAGTAGGGGTGAGGAAGTACATACCGTTGCGTGCTGTTTCCCGGCCCCTTTCCCAGGACACCTACCGAGGCTATTGCCACCTTTGCCATATCTGCCTGAAATGTCTTATCCAATGCTCTCTGTTTTGCCTCTGCAGATATCTCTTCGTCGATGTTCTTTTCGGTAATATGGTTCTTTATGCGGTTCACCATTGTCTCTACCCTTGGAAATATACCGAAGGCCTGATTCAATATTATTATCACGACCATTACAATGCAGGCAATTCCGATAGTTTTTAACAGGTGGCTCCACTTGACACCTGCAATAAAGAGTATCAGAAAAGAGATTCCCCCAAGAATAATGGCTGTTGAAGCACTTCCGTTAAAAATGAGAAGGCAGATCGTTCCCACAGGGAGTAAAATCCAGATAGCGAACTCTCTGAAAGTTTCAAATTTAAAATCTTCAAGTACTTTTGCCAGATACAAAACTGTTGCAATTTTGGCTATCTCCGCAGGTTGAAACGAAAGACCAAAAATACTTATCCATCTGTCGGCTCCATTAAGGTTTTTTCCGATCAATATTGTTGCAATCAAAAGACCCGCACTCAGCAATATCCCAAAGTATGAGAACATACGGTACCAGCCGAGAGGAATTTTGTAACAGATGTAGAGAGCTGTAAGTCCGAAGAGAACAAATCTCATCTGTTTCAAAAGGAAGTCCAATGTGCTTTTCCCCTCTTTGAAAGCAAGAGAACTGCTGGAAGAGTAAACGGCAGCAATTGAGATCAATGATAATAGGAAAACGATGATCCATATTACCTTGTCACCTTTCAGCCTGTATATTATAGAATCGGAGTCACTCATATTTACAGATTTTGCACAGCCTCTTTAAATTGTTTCCCTCTATCTTCATAATTTTTGAAAAGGTCAAAACTGGCACAGGCAGGTGACAACAGTACGGTATCTCCCGGCCTTGCAATATTATATGCTGTTCTCACAGCCTCCTCTGCAGAGAGGGTATCGTACATCGCCTCTACCTTATCTTCAAACACTGAGTGAAGTTTTCTGTTGTCTACACCAAGACATATGATTGCCCTGACCTTTTCTTTGACCAGATCAAAAAGAGGAGAGTAGTCATTGCCTTTGTCTTTCCCTCCTGCAATCCATATCACCGGAGTGGTCATGCTCTCCAGCGCATACCATGTTGAATTTACGTTAGTTCCTTTAGAATCATTGATATATAATACATTTTTTACTTTCAATACCTTTTCCAGTCTGTGCTCCACACCTTTAAAACTTGAGAGGCTCTCACGAAGAACCTCATTCTTTATGTCGAGCACCTTACCGGTAATGGCAGCAGCCATTGAGTTGTAAATATTGTGCTTGCCCTGCAGGGAGAGTTCGTTCAGGAACATCCTGTACTCTCTGTCGTCGTAATGAACATGCATCTGATTATCCTGCAGATAAGCGCCCTCTTCCACAACTTTGGTTTGACTGAAAGGAAGTTTTTTAGCCTGTAGAACGATCTTGTTCAAGTGAGATATGCTTATCTCATCGTCGGCGCAAAAGATAAAACAGTCTTCATTAGACATATTCTGGGTTATTCTGAACTTTGCCTTTATATAATTCTCCATTTCAAAATTGTACCTGTCCAGATGATCCGGAGTAATATTCAGAAGTACAGCAATGTCGGCCTTGAAGTCATACATCCCGTCCAGTTGAAAACTACTAAGCTCTAAAACATAATAGTCAAAATTCTGAGTAGCAACCTGGAAAGCATAGGATTGACCAATATTTCCTGCCAGACCTACATTGAGACCCGCATTTTTGAGCAGAAAATATATTATGGATGTAGTTGTTGTCTTTCCGTTGCTTCCGGTTATGCATATCTTTTTTGCTTTGTCATACCTTCCTGCAAACTCAATCTCAGAAATGACCGGTATTCCTTTTGCTTTTATCTCCTCGACTATAGGCACGCTATCAGGAATTCCCGGGCTCTTGATCACCTCGTCTGCATTAAGAATAAGCTCTTTATTGTGTCCTCCCTCTTCATAGGCTATGCCATACCTTTCAAGCATAACTTTGGCATCACCCGTGAGCATGTTGCTGTCTGTCAAAAAGGTTTCATAACCCTTGACAACAGCCAGGACCGCCGAGCCAACACCACTTTCACCTCCACCCAGAATTACCAATCTTGACATATTATCGTATTTTTAATGTTATTATTGTTAAACCGGCAAGCAATATTGCTATAATCCAAAATCTTGCAACAATCTTTGCCTCTGGTAGAGCTCTTTTTGGAAATTGAATGAGCGCGGGGACACCCTCCTTCTGAAAGTGATGATGTAGCGGTGCCATCTTTAGAATACGCACCCCTGTGCCATATCTCTTCTTGGTATATTTGAAGTAGACCCTCTGAAAGATAACAGAAAGACTCTCTACAAAGAAAATTCCGCAAAGGATTGGAATTAACAACTCTTTCTTTATAATAATTGCTGCAACGGCAATAATACCGCCTATGGCCAGACTTCCGGTATCGCCCATGAAAACCTGCGCCGGGTATGAATTGTACCAAAGGAAACCTACGAGAGCCCCGATAAATGCCGCCAAAACTATTACAAGCTCTCCCGTATAGGGAATGTACATTATATTCAGATAGTTGGCATATATCGTATTACCCGAGACATATGCAAGTATGGCGAGAGTGACCCCCACTATTGCAGATATTCCTGTTGCAAGGCCATCCATGCCGTCAGTCAGGTTTGTACTGTTTGAAACAGCCGTTATCACGAAGATTATAACCAGCACATAAATTATCCAACTTATCTTTTCTCCGGCTTCTCCCTTTACCGGAGATAGCCATGAATAGTCAAATTCATTGCCCTTTACAAAAGGAATTGTTGTCTTGGTGCTCTTCTCATCTTTAAAATAACTTATTTTGTCTGAGAAGCCCTCCTGAGAAACAATCTCGGCGTGGGACTTTTCTGCCCTTTGAGAAGAGGGCACTCTCACAACTGCCTGATCACTGAAATAGAGACATACACCCACAATCAAGCCTAAAGCTACCTGCCCGAAAATTTTAAACTTGCCTTCCAGCCCCTCTTTATTTTTTTTGAATACTTTAATGTAATCATCTGTGAACCCGATCAAACCCAGCCAGATAGTTGTTATTATCATCAACTGAACATATATATTGGTAAGATCGCCAAAAAGGACAGTGGGAATAAGAAGGGATATGATTATGATGATACCACCCATGGTTGGAGTCCCCTTTTTCTGAACCTGTCCCTCCAGTCCCAAGTCGCGGATCTCTTCTCCTATCTGTCTCTTTGCCAGTTTGTGAATCATTTTCTTTCCGACAAACAGAGCAATCAGAAGAGAGAGAGTAAATGCAGAGAAGGCTCTGAACGATATGTACTTGAACAGACCTAAACCGGGAAAGTCTATGATGTCCTTAAAGTAGTCAAATAGATTATACAACATATCCCTGTCAATTTTGGTTAAACACTTCTGAAATCACCTCTTTATCGTCAAAATGGTATTTTATACCTTTTACATCCTGGTAGTTCTCATGGCCTTTGCCCGCAATCAGTATTATGGACCCCACTTTAGACATCAGTATTGCAGTTCTTATTGCCTCCCGCCTGTCCGTGATAAAGAGGGCAGAGGCCCTCTCTTTAGTAGAGAATCCTGCTTTAATATCTTCGATAATTGCCTCTGGTTCTTCAAATCTTGGGTTGTCTGATGTGACAATCACTTTGTCGGAATATTTTGCAGCAATCTGTGCCATTTCCGGCCTTTTGCTCTTATCTCTGTTGCCACCACAACCGAAGACAGCTACAACTTCACTTTCACCTGCACAATCTCTCAATGTTTTCAAAACATTCTTGAGTGCATCGGGTGTGTGGGCATAGTCAACCACAGCAGTCAGATCCTTAAACCCCTTAATATATTCCAACCGGCCTGCAACGGAGGTAAGTGAGCTGAGATGGACAAGCACCTCCTCGCGCGCGCCACCGAGTAAAACTGCAGCCGAGTAGACAGCCAGAAGGTTGTAGGCATTATGTACTCCTATGAATTTAGTCCAAACCTCCCTGTTGTCGATTTTAACGAGCATTCCATCCAGACCTTTCTCAATTATCTTACAGTTGAAATCTGCAGGTGCCTTACAGGAGTACCTGTACTTTTTGGCCGCGGTATTCTGAAGCATTACCAACCCGTTCTTGTCATCTATGTTTGTAAGGGCAAAGGCTGAAGATGGAAGATTATCGAAAAAGCTCTTCTTTACACGAATGTACTCCTGAAATGTTTTATGATAATCGAGGTGGTCATGGGTAATATTGGAAAATATCGCACCGGTAAAGTTCAATCCGCAAATCCTGCTTTGATCGAGGGAATGAGAGCTCACCTCCATAAAACAGTATTCGCACCCTGCTTTCACCATCTCCGAAAGGAGTGAATTGATCTCTAAAGGATCGGGTGTAGTATGTGTTGCCGCCACTTCTTTTCCGGAAACATAATTTGCAATTGTGGAGAAGAGTCCGCATTTGTAACCGAGTCTGGTGAAAAGTTGATAAAGCAAAGTGACTGTAGTGGTCTTTCCGTTAGTGCCTGTAATACCCACCATTTTCAACTTACCGGAAGGGTTATTGAAAAAGGCGGATGCCAGATATCCCAATGACTTATGGCTATCCTCTACTTGGATAACTGTTGCCGGACAGGAAACAGAAGGCAACACTTCGCAAACAATGACACTGGCCCCGGATTCCACAGCCTTTTCTATATAATCGTGTCCATCCGATGTCACTCCCTTTAAAGCTACAAAGAGAGAATCCTTTTTTACCTCCCGGGAGTCGAAACATACAGACTTAACCTCAATCTCTTTGTTGCCGAGAATGGTTATCACCTTTATATTATTCAGTAATTTGCTTAGTTTCATAATTTTCTGAAAGTTGAATTTGAATCGTTCCTTTTTTTTCTACTGATGAACCGGAAGCAGGAATCTGGTTTACAACCCTGCCCCTACCACTGAATTGAACCTGATACCCTTGATTTTCAAGTAAATATATTGCGTCACGAATGCCCATATTCAATACACTTGGTACAGAATCCTTAACTACATTATACTCTTTAACAAACACCTTGTTGCTATCTTTAACGAATTGCAGCCATTCTGTTTTTGGAAGATAAATCTTTTCTCCTATGGGTAAGAGGGAGAGAAGTTTATTTATAGTCTCTCCTTTGCCGGAAAGAATTGCCGGTTTGTCTTTAACAACCTTTCCTTTGCCCGAGACAGGCTCTTTCCACTCAGGACTGGAAGCGTATATTTTATCTGATATCTGCTTGAATACAGGAGCGGCCCATGTGGCTCCATAAAAACTTGTATGGGTTGGATTGGTGTAGAGAACTACGATAATTGAGTATTGCGGATTTTCTGCAGGGAAGAAACCTGCAAAAGAAGCCTGATACTTTTTACGTCCCTGAGCATCCATGTAACGTCCGTCAAAAGCAATCTGTGCAGTTCCTGTTTTTCCGGAAATTGCATATCTTGGATCATTGAATCCTCTGCCCGTACCATCTGTGACAACACCTCTGAGAGCCTTGTGAACAGCCTCTATTGTGGATTTGGAACAGATTGCTCCGCTTAGCTCCTGCGGTTCAAATTTCTTTTCTACGACCCCACCTCTCTGAAGATTATCCACAAAGTATGGTTTCATCATCTTTCCGCCGTTTGCGATAGCGTTATAGAATGTAAGGGTGTGAAGAGGGGTGAGAAGGCAGGCGTATCCCATGGACATCATTGGCAATGTAAGTTTAGACCACATTGCATCACCCGGAGAGTGTATTATTGCACGGCCTTCTCCCTGAATGTCCAGGTTGAATTTTTCATCCAGTTTCATGTTGTGGAGCCTGTCCACATATTTCTTTTCGTCATTGGCATAATACTGAACTCCCATTTTTGCAAAAGCAACATTTGAAGATTTTTCGAACGCCTTAAGAACGTTTATCTGCCCGTAACCTCCGTGTGTAACATCCGAAAAGGTTTTTGTGCTGTATTTCCATTTTCCGTTACCGGCATCAATAGGTGTTTCAAGGGTTACATAACCATCCTCTATAAGTGCAACAAGGGTTGCCAGTTTAAATGTAGATCCTGGTTCGGTAGCCTGGCCTATAGCATAGTTAAAAGATTCATCAAACTCACCGTTAGCATTTTTTTTCATGTTTGCAATGGCCAGTATTGCTCCGGTCTTAACCTCCATTACAATTGTGGTGGCTCCCTCAAATACATCGGAGAGAGCCAGTTGCTCTTTAAGGGCATTTTCGGCGGTCTCTTGAATATCAATGTCCAAGGTTGTCTGAACGTCATAACCATCTTTTGGAGGAATCATATTCTCGTTATCCACGGGTTTCCATTCCCCTCCAAGCATTCTCTGAACAGTCTGCTTTCCCGGAAGACCCTTGAGGTAAAAGTCGTAACTCCCCTCAATCCCTACCCCGACTCCCAATGTGTTTATAAAGCCAATGGTTCTGTAGGCCAGTCTCCCGTATGGATTGGTTCTCTTGTTCCTTTGTTCTGCAATAATCCCACCCCTGTTGGCCCCCAGGTTGAATATCGGGAAATTTTTAATTTTGGTAAGTTCGGAATAGTCAACCAGTCTGTTGCCTATACTTTTATACCGTTTACCGACTTTTCTTGCCATCATCAGGTCTGTCCTGTAGGCGGCTGCACTTTTGTCTTTGTAGAAATTATTGAGTGCTCTTGCAAGCGCATCGATATTGTTGAGAAAAGCAGTATCGCTCGGTACAGTACAATCCATTCTTACCTGATAATAAGGGATTGAAGTAGAAAGAGACCTTCCGTCGCGGGCCAGAATGCTTCCCCTGGTAGCCTCTGTCTCCTCAACCCGGAAGGAGATATCATCTGAACTGACATCTAATTTAGTGAAGTATTGAAGTTGTATAATACGACCGATTACCATCAGGCTTAACAGGATGATAATAAAATATATTATACTTACTCTGTGGATAATCTCCTTCATACTACTTTTCTATTAATATTCTCCTCGGCGGCTCTGTGGGTTTAACTAACTTTGAGTTATGTTCCAGCAGACGTTTCTCAATTTCGGCTCTTTTGCTCTGATAGAGTAATTTTGCCGATTTGCTGGTATAATCTGCTTTTAGGTGCTTCAACTCCTTTTGGTTCCTTCTTTCAATCAGAAGACTCCGCTCAATTCCAAAGTTTATGCTTATATACAGGATAATGAGAACAAAAATGTACAAGACAAATTTTACATGCTGCAATATGCCGCTGTGCAACAGAATCTGTCCGCCCATAATCTCCGATATCCAATTACGCTTTGCCATTCTTCTCTATATTTTTTTTGCCACCCTCAATTTCGCACTGCGCGCCCTGGTATTTCCTGCAATCTCATCCTCGGAAGGTGTTATAGGTTTTTTTGTAATAACCTCAAAAGGAGATCTTATATTGCCATAAAAATCTTTATCAATCACCCCTTCAATATTACCGGAACGCATGAAATTTTTCACCATCCGGTCTTCTAAGGAGTGATAGGTTATTACAACAAGTTTCCCCCCCGGCCTGAGTACTTTCACTGTATCGTTTAAAAATCCATCCAACGCCCTCATTTCGCCATTAACCTCAATCCTTAGTGCCTGATATATCTTTGCCAGATACTTGTGTTCTGCGAACTTCGGAAGTACCGGTTCCAATGCAGCGTTTAGGTCGCTTGTTGTTCTAATAGGTCTGTTATCTCTGCTTTTACAGATTAACAGGGCAACCTTTTTACTGTTTTCCACCTCTCCGTATGTACTTAACACTCTTGTCAGATCCTCTGCCTGGTAGCTGTTCACAATATCTGCCGCCGTTCTTTTTGCCAGTTGATTCATCCTCATGTCAAGCAGAGCATCAAATCTTAAGGAGAATCCTCTATCTTCTGTGTCAAACTGGTGGGAAGAAACCCCAAGGTCTGCCAGAATACCGTCGACAAACTCAATCTTATTTAAATGAACATAGTTCTGAATAAACCGGAAGTTATTATGAATCAATATCAAACGACTATCCTTTGGTGCATTGTCCAAAGCATCCAAATCCGTGTCAAAAGCCAGCAACTTCGATTTCTGGTCCATTCTCGAGAGAATCTCACGGCTATGCCCGCCCCCGCCAAAAGTAGCATCTACATATACCCCGAAAGGTACAATGGCTAAAGCAGTTACACTTTCATCAAGTAGAACGGGTGTGTGATAAGTGCCCATGATATAACTCCTTACCCTAAAATTTTTTCAGCTAATGCGAGGTAGTCGTTCTCTTTTAATTTGGTGCTTTGGAAATTCTCTTTTGCCCAGATTTCAATTTTATGATCATTGCCGGCAAAAACTACTTCTCTCTCTACACCTATTTGTTCAAGCAACCTCTTGGGTATAGAGATCCTTCCAAGCTTCTCATCGGGCTCAACCATAGCTCTGTCTCTCATATACTCTCTCCAAAATTGAGTATGTTCTCTGTTGAAAAAGTTAAGACGTGATTTTACCTGTTCAGACTCCTTTGCCCACTCCTCATAGGTGAACATTTCAAGGCAATTGGAGAATAGGTCTCTCTTTATGACAAATCTAAGATCTCCGTTGGATATCACAGACTTAAAGGACGAAGGAAGTATCAGCCTTCCCTTGTCGTCTACCTTTACTGTGTATTCACCAATAAACTTGATCATTTAATTGTCTTATTTGTTTTTTGACTAATGCAAATTTAAGTAATGTTTTCCATTTTATTCCATTTTTTTACATTTTTTTCCACAATATTATCAACAAATGGCTATCTTCGAACTGTAAAAAATTGAATATGGAAAAACTAATCCTTTTTTTGACCCTCTTCTTCGCACTATCTTGTTCACAGAGAGCGGGACAAAATGAAGCTAATGATAAAAATAATTTACCCGAAAGCCAGTTCTCCGAATTTGGCATTCCGGCTCTTGATTTTGATATTAAAGAGGGGAGAATCGAGAGTGGTCATTTTTTCTCAAATCTGATGGAAGATCTCGGTGCCTCCAATGCAGACATTTACTCTTTGACTCAGGAATCAAAAGGCATTTTTGATCTGAAAAAACTGAGAGTGGGTAATAATTACAGAGCTTTCTACACAAAGGATGAAAATTCAAAGCTTGCTTATCTAATATACAAAGACAGTAAAACCACGACTGTTGTGTTTGGCTTGCACGACTCAATTTTTGTTAAGGCTTACAACAAGAAAGGTGCAACCAGAACAAGAGTGGGAGAGGCTACAATAACTGAGTCTCTGTATTATGATGTAGAGAGGGCGGGGCTTAGTGTAAAACTTGCAGCAAGGCTGGCAGATATTTATGCATGGTCTATTGACTTCTTCGGTCTGCAAAAGGGAGACTCATTCAAAGTATTGTATGACGAAATTCAGTATGAGGGAGATGAACCTGAAATTGGTGAAGTATACGCTGCCTTTTTTGTTCATCAGGGAAAGGTATATGATGCATATAGATACTATGACCAGAGAGACACCGGCTCAGTGCAATATTTCAATGCCAAGGGAGAAAACCTTAAAAAGGCATTCCTGAAGGCTCCTCTTAGTTTTACTCGTGTCTCATCCGGCTTTACATATGCTAGAAAACACCCTATTACCAGAATTGTCAGACCCCATACCGGAGTCGATTATGCAGCTCCTAAAGGGACACCGGTCATGAGCATCGGAGATGGAACAGTAATTTCGAAAGGATGGGCAGGCGGAGGTGGAAATACAATAAAAATAAAGCACAACGCAACATATACAACGGGCTACATGCATCTCTCAGCCTTTGCAAAGGGGTTGAAGAAGGGAAGCCACGTTCATCAGGGTCAGGTTATTGGCAATGTAGGAAGTACGGGTATGTCCACCGGCCCTCACCTGGACTTCAGAGTATGGAAAAATAACACACCAATAAACCCTCTAAAGATGGAGTCCCCTCCTGCGAAGGAGATTGGCAAATCTCAGATGGAGGCTTTCAGAAATCAGATTAAAGTTGTAAAATTCCAGACCGACTCAGTGATGTCTGTTCAATATCTGGATACTCTTCTGCTCAAGTTGGGAAAGAGATAATCTAATGTTATCTTTGCCATAAATTTTAATACAGTATATGGCAGACGAAAAGATTATTTTTTCCATGAACGGGGTTGGTAAGGTTTTACCAACAAACAACAAGGCAATTCTTAAAGATATTTACCTCTCTTTTTTTTATGGGGCCAAGATTGGCATAATCGGTCTCAACGGATCGGGTAAATCCACACTTTTAAAAATTATTGCAGGAATAGAAACTGCGATTCAGGGAGATGTTGTGTGGGCCCCGGGTTACACTGTAGGATATCTGGAACAGGAGCCGCATCTGGACGAAAGCAAGACCGCTCTTGAGATAGTGCAGGAGGGTGTGCAGGAGATAATGGATCTTCTCAAAGCTTACGAAGAGGTCAATGCAAAGTTTGCAGAACCGATGGATGATGAGCAGATGAATGAGCTTATTGAACTCCAGGGAGAGCTGACAGATAAAATTGAGCACGCAAATGGCTGGGATATAGATTCTAAACTGGAGAGGGCAATGGATGCTCTTCAGTGTCCGGATCCGGATGCTTTAGTAAAAAACCTTAGTGGGGGAGAGAGAAGAAGGGTGGCTCTCTGCAGGCTTCTTCTCAAGGAGCCCGATGTGCTTCTTCTGGACGAACCTACAAACCACTTAGACACCGAAAGTATCCAATGGCTGGAGACACATCTGCAACAATATAAGGGAACTGTTATTGCAGTGACCCACGACAGGTACTTCCTGGACAATGTTGCAGGCTGGATTCTGGAGCTCGACAGGGGAGAAGGAATCCCATGGAAAGGCAACTACACCTCCTGGCTGGACCAAAAGACAATTCGTCTGGGTCAGGAGGAGAAGCAGGAAAGCAAACGGCGTAAAACTTTAGAGAGAGAACTGGAATGGGTGAGAATGTCACCAAAAGCCAGACAGGCAAAATCAAAAGCTCGTCTCTCTGCATATGAAAAGATGCTCAATGAAGACGGCCGCGCCAAAGATGAAAAGCTGGAAATATTTATTCCTAACGGGCCACGTCTTGGCGACAAGGTGATTGAGGCTGTAAGGGTAACCAAATCTTTTGGAGACAGGGTGCTTTTCGAAGACCTCAATTTTAAACTTCCACCTGCAGGTATAGTAGGGATTATTGGGCCAAACGGAGCCGGCAAGACAACACTTTTCCGCATGATAATGGGTATGGAAGAGGCAGATTCAGGTTCATTTGAAGTCGGCGAAACCGTAAAGATTGCATATATAGATCAACAGCACAAGTCGATAGATTCGAATAAAACAGTCTATCAGACAATAGCCCAGAATTCTGAATTTGTCAAATTGGGCAATAAAGAGGTAAATGCCAGGGCATATGTCTCGAGATTCAACTTCTCAGGTGCAGATCAGGAGAAAATGTGCGGAATCCTTTCTGGTGGTGAAAGAAACAGGCTTCACCTTGCCCTGACCCTGAAGGACGAAGGAAATGTCCTTCTGTTGGATGAGCCTACAAATGATGTTGACGTTAATACTATCAGGGCTTTGGAAGAAGGCTTGGAAAACTTTGCAGGATGCGCAGTGGTAATATCACATGACCGCTGGTTTCTGGACAGGATCGCTACACACATTCTTGCCTTTGAGGGGGATTCAAAAGTATACTTTTTTGAGGGGTCCTACAGTGAATATGAGGAGAACAAGAAACGTCGCTTGGGCGACCTGACTCCAAAAAGATTCAAATACAAAAAGTTGATGGAGTAATCCGGGTCTAGTCGTTTAGTTCCAGCCACCTTTCACTTTTGGAATCGATCAGAGAGATTATTTCTCCAATTCGGGTAGAAGATTTATAGAGGTCTTCGGGAGAAAGTTTTCCCGAAGAAAGGGCAACCTCAAGGCTGTTCTTCTCTTTTTCCATCAGGTCAATATCGGCCTCCAGTTGCTGCAACTCTCGCTGTTCTTTAAAGGTAAGCTTACGTTTGTCTGGTGTTATTACCGGACATAAATTGTATTTCTCTTTTCTGGCGTTTTTCTTAATATGAGCCTCTTTCCGGGTCTCGCTTTTTACAGCATTGCTTGTCTTGGAACGCACCCACTCCCGATAGTCGGCAAAGGTCCCTACGTAGTCCTTTATCTTGCCATTGCCCTGAAAAACGAAAAGATGATCTGCAAGCTTGTCCAGAAAGTACCGATCGTGGGAAACCAGAATCAGACACCCTGGAAAGTTCTTCAAATACTCTTCAAGCACATTGAGAGTCAGAATGTCCAGATCATTTGTGGGCTCGTCGAGAATCAGAAAGTTAGGATTCTTCATAAGCACAGTTATCAGGTAGAGTCTTCTTTTCTCTCCGCCGCTCAACTTCTCTACCTTGGTATAGTGCATATTGGGCGGGAACAGAAAGTAATTCAGAAACTGACTTACTGTCGCCACCTTACCATCGCCCAGCGTGACAACTTCTGCTATCTCGCGTACTACATCTATGACTGTGTCTTCCGGATTGAACTCGAGCCCGTCCTGTTTGTAATATCCAAATACAATTGTCTCTCCTTGTTCAATGGTTCCGGAGGATGGTTCTAAAGCACCGGTAATTACATTCAGAAATGTAGATTTCCCTACTCCATTCTTTCCTACAATTCCAATCTTCTCGTAACGGGCAAAGTTGTATGTAAAGTCGTCTATTGTACAGTAATCGGCATAGAAATGCGATACCCCCTTGCAGTTTATTATCTTTTTTCCAAGACGGGATGTCTTGACATTTATATTTATTCTCTTATCCGAAACATTCTGATCTGCCCTCTCTTTAAGGTCGTAAAAGGCGTTTATCCTGTATTTTGCTTTGGTAGCCCTAGCCTGCGGCATCCTGCGCATCCAGTCCAGTTCCGTTCTCAGCAGATTCCGGGCTCTCTCTGTCTCGGAATTAAAATTTTCTACCCTCTCCTGGCGTTTTTCCAGGAAATAAGAGTAATTACCCTTATAGTTATAAAGTTTTCCGGCGTCCAACTCAAAAATCTCCGTACAGACTCTGTCCAGAAAATATCTGTCGTGGGTGACCATCAACAGCGTACAGGAAGATCTCTTTAGATAATCCTCCAGATACTCGATTACCTCAAGGTCCAGATGGTTGGTAGGTTCGTCAAGAATAAGGAAATCTGCCTCTCGCAGCAATGTGCCTGCAAGCGCCACCCTCTTTATCTGCCCTCCGGATAGATGGCTCATAGGCTGTTCCAGATCTTCAAGATTCAGTTGAGAAAGGACATTCTTAATCTTCTGCTCAAACTGCCATGCATCTGAATGGTCCATTGCATTTATGGCCCTTTCGACCCTTTTGGGGTCATTGGAGTGAAGCGCACTCTCGTACTCTGCAACAATCTCTGCTATCTTGCCAGAAGAACTGAATATCTCCTGGAAAATATTGTTCTCCGGGTTGCATACAGGGTCCTGTTCCAGATATGCGATCTTTATCTCCTTCATAAATTTGACGGAACCTCCGGAATCGGAACTGTCCAGGCCGGCCAGAATTTTCAAAAGGGAGGTTTTTCCGCTGCCGTTAGGGGCGATGAGAGCAATCTTCTCACCCTCGTTAATATTGAAGTTTAAATTTTTGAATAGTATCTGTGGTCCGAAGGACTTGCTGAGATTTTCTGCCTGAAGGTAACATGCCATGCGGCAAATATACGAATTTGCTTCAAACTTTCTTTGATTATTGAACTTGAGGTCTACCGGATGTGAGATTGCAGATAGATTGTTTTTGGAGAGAGATAATCCGGTTTGCCAAATGATTTAAAAATGGCAAGTGTCTCGTTTTTCTTCATCATGTGTTACTATGCAAAAACCACTACTCTGTCGTAAGGTTTTATCTCTGTATCTCCCAATGCAATATGGCTATGGTTACCACTGATCACACCGCCGATAATGGCATCTTTCGGAAAACCCAGGTTTTTAATCTTATCTTTTGTAATTTTGCTGTTAGGATTTGCGATAAATTCAAGAATTTCGGCATCTGAACCATTCAGACACTTGATGGACTGAACGTTGTTAGAAAGTGTGAAACGGAAAATACGGCTTGCAGTAATGAGTCTTTTATTAATTACTGCATCCACACCCATCTTCTTTGCCATTACACAAGAGAGAATGTTCGTTTCCGAACTGCTGGTTACGGCAACAAATGCATCAAAATCGTTTACATCTTCTTTTATCAAAAGATCTGTGTTTCTTGCATCTCCGTTAATGACAAGAGTTTTGGAAAGCCTTTCTGTCAACACATCGCATCTCTCTCTTTTGCGTTCGATAAGTTTTATGTAATCTATAGTGCCCTCAAGTTTTTTTGCAACCATCTCTCCGATTCTTCCCCCACCCACAATCATAAGCCTCTTAACATCAATGTTGTTTTTTCCTGAGTAACTCATTGCTTCCTGGACACCCACCCTTTTAGAAATAACAAAGACAAGATCGTGTTCCTTGAATTTAGTGGATCCTCTTGGAATGATAGTCTTTCCATCTCTGGCAATTGCAACCGCTCTGAATTGCGGGTTACCGTTTGTTATGGCAACTTCGGTCATAGTCTTGTCTATCAGAGGAGCTCCATCGTCCAGCCGGAAAACGATAAGTTGTAGTTTTCCTCCTGAAAAGTCCATAAACTCCGAAGTGCCGGTTTGCTTTAAAAGATCGATTATCTCATGGGAAGCAATTTTTTCCGGATAAAAAAGAAGGTCAATACCCATCTCTGTAAAGAGAAGCTTATTTTCGTTCTGCAGATACTCGTCGTTATTGATACGGGCAGTCACTTTTGCACTGCCCATTTTTTTTGCCAGCAATGCACTTATGATATTCACATCCTGCTCCTGCGCCGGACTGACTGCGATGAATAGATCTGCGTGAGCAGCCCCGGCAACAGATAAGGCCTCAATAGATGTGGGAGATCCGAAAACTGTAACGACATCGGCAATTTCTGTAACGTGATTCAGCCTGGTTTCGTCATTGTCAATTATAGTAAGATCGTGATACTCTTCGCTGAGCATCTTTGCCAGGTGGCTTCCTACATCGCCGGCTCCAGCGATTATGATCTTCATCCTATAATTATATTAATATTCCTCCTCGTTAAAAAAGAAGTCCTCTTTGCTGGGATAATCAGGCCAGATATCCTCTATGCTATCATAAACCTCTCCGTCATCTTCAAGATCCTCGAGATTCTCAATAACTTCCAGCGGGGAACCGGAACGGGTTGCATAGTCAATAAGCTCCTCTTTAGTAGCAGGCCATGGTGCATCTTCAAGTTTCGACGCCAATTCAAGTGTCCAATACATAGCGCAAACAATTAATATTTAAATACTTACGATAATTTATCGAAAATAGTGTGCGAAGATAACTATTTATTTTTGATTAGCAACTTTATTGATGCCAAAAATCATCGGGGATGCCATTTATCATTGCCAAGTATCTTGCATATACAAACAAGTAATCTGAAAGACGGTTTAAATACCTGACTCCAACCTCCAGTCTGGATTCGGACATTATTGTTATAGATGATCTTTCTGCCCTGCGGCAAACACTTCTGGCGATGTGGCACTCAGCTGCAACACGGGGCCTTTCCGGAAGAATAAAAGCAGTCTGCTCCGGTAGCTTGGATATCATTTCATCTATCTGGTGTTCTAAAAATTCAATTTCAGAGACATCAAAAACTTTTAACTTTTTTGCTCCGGAATCATCGGCTGCAAAATGCGCAGCAATCAGCATAAGATTAGACTGAATCCTTCTCAGATTTTCCGAGTAGGGAGCTCCGTAGGCATCGGCCCTCAGCAGGGCTATATGTGAAATTAATTCATCTACTGTACCATAGGCATGAACCCTGGGGTCATCCTTGCTGACCCTCGCCCCACCAACGAGTGATGTACGCCCCTTATCTCCTGTTTTTGTATATATATTCATAATTTTACTTTCTGGTTAGCCTCATCCGATTCAATGACACCATCGCGTAGCCTGATGATTCTCTTGGCATGTTTTGCAATATCCTCCTCGTGAGTAACTATGATAATTGTATTTCCTTTGTCGTGAATCTCTTCGAAAAGCCTCATTATATCAACAGAGGTCTTGGTATCCAGATTGCCGGTTGGCTCATCTGCCAGTATTATAGATGGTTTGTTAACCAAAGCACGGGCAACCGCTACCCTTTGCCTCTGACCTCCGGAAAGCTCATTTGGTTTATGGTGCATCCTATCGGTTAAATCTACACTTTCTAAGGCGATACGTGCTTTATGATCACGATCTTTTTTGGATTCACCCGAATAAATCAATGGAAGTGCGACATTGTCAAGAGCAGTATACCTTGGCAACAAGTTAAAAGACTGGAATATAAAGCCAATTTCCTTGTTTCTGACATCCGCCAGGTCGTTGTCCACCATTTTACTCACATCTACACCATTGAGAATATATGTTCCGCTCGAAGGGCTGTCAAGACATCCAAGGATATTCATCATTGTTGACTTTCCTGATCCGGATGGGCCCATTATGGCCACGTACTCGTTTTTATGAATGGTAATATCAACTCCATTCAATGCTTTTACCTCTTGATTACCAACTTTGTAAATCTTTTTAATCCCTTGGATTTTTATAATCTCTGCGTTCATAAAATAAATAAATTATCTCTTTTAATAATTTGGGGTTCGATCTCCAGAACCTTATTGTATAATGCATAAACACTCTTTTCGCCAACCTCTCCAATGTCTATGCTGTAATTGTTCACAAATAGTTTTATATGCTTTCGCTGGATTTCTGTGTCGAGCTCCTGAGCATTTTGCCCGACATATTCCTTTGAAAGCTCCGGATTGTTAAAGGCAAATTCTATGCTTCTCTTCAAAATCCGGTTGACCCGTTGCTGAACCTCACTGCCTAACTTCCTGGAAATTGCAATTCCACCAAGCGGAATCGGCATACCAGTAGTCTCCTGCCAATAGTTTCCGAGGTCACAGATAAGCTTCAACCCTTTAGCTTCATATGTAAACCTGCCCTCGTGAATCAAAACTCCGGCGTCAAATTCTGAGGAGAGAATCCTCTCTTCTATTTGCGAAAAGATTACAGGGGTAAGATTTTTACACTCGGGGTAAGCTAACCGGAGAAGCAAAGCACCGGTAGTTCTCTCTCCGGGTATTGCAATTTTAGTATCTGGAAAAAGCCCGGAAAATTCTTTTTTTGTCACAAAAAGAGGTCCGTTATTATACCCGAGTGCGCTTCCGGAGCGTAACATTGCATAGTGATCGCAAAGGTAGAAGAATGCATGATAACTCAACTTGCAAACATCATATTTTCCCTCTTTTGCCCGTTTGTTTAACTGTTCTACATCTGCCAGTTCTACAGAAAACGAGAGACCTTCTGTATCAATCAGATTGTGGACCATTGCGTGAAAAGCGAAGGTATCGTTGGGGCAGGGTGAATAGGCAAGTGAAAGTGTCATTTAATCCGGTATTTATTTTACCCTAACAACGCACCTAAAAGTCTTTTGTTCGCCTCCTTTAAAGATTCAAGCGCTAAGGGAATGTTCCAGCTCTTCCTGTTTCTCTCTCCAACTTCATTTGAAACGGAACGGAGTTCGATAAAAGGAATCTTCTCCTGGATACAAACATAAAAGAAAGCTGCCCCCTCCATACTCTCTATTTGCGGGGAAAAATCGCGCTTCAGCTGCTGTGTCTTCTCCGGAATACTACTGACTGTCTGTACGGTTACGGCATTTGCTTTGCGATATATGCTCATTGCCTCCTCCACATTCAGTGATAATTCATCAGCATGAAGTGCTCCACCCTTGTAGGGAAATGTATCTGCACCGAGAACTTTGTAGTTGAAGAGTGTCTGAAACCCGGAAAAAGTCTCAAAGCCCAAATCTCCAAAATACTCTTTTTCAATTCTGGCGACTGAGCCTATAGGAAAATCCGGGGAGAAACTCCCTGCGATTCCGATATTGACAGCCAAATCAAAGCCTTCCGAAGAGCTGTTAAGGATTTTTGTAAGTCTGTAACAGGTAGATGTTGAACCTATTCCCGTGAGCATATATGTAATATCGAACCCGTATTGGTCGGTTTTAGACAAAGAGTTGCAGGCCTGCCTTGCTGTGATTAACTCTTCTTCCTCTGCTGCTGTAATTAAAATTCTCATCTTTAGAACGGTTTATAGACTATATTTTCTTAAATTTGCCCCGAATTTAGACATTTATTATGGCATATACAAGAATAGAACAATATGAAGAGGATATAACTCAAAAGCTGGCTTCGCATTATAAAGAAGTTCTGGGTCTGATTGGTGAAGATTCTTCAAGAGAGGGGCTTCAGCTCACTCCCATAAGGGTTGCCAGAGCTGTTCAATTTCTTACGCAAGGATATGAGATGGACCCGGCGACAATTCTAAACTCTGCAAAATTTAAAGAGGAGTACAAACAGATAGTCTTGGTCAAGGATATTGAACTGTACTCCTTGTGTGAACATCACATGTTGCCTTTCTTCGGTAAAGCACACGTGGCATACATTCCCAACGGGTACATAACTGGTCTCAGTAAAATTGCAAGGGTTGTTGATGCATACGCCAGAAGACTACAGGTTCAGGAACGTCTGACCGTGCAGATAAGAGACTGTATTCAAAATACTCTGAATCCCCTTGGGGTTGCCGTGGTAATTGAAGCTTCCCATATGTGTATGCAAATCAGAGGAGTACAAAAGCAACACTCTGTAACAACCACATCTGCTTTTACCGGTGCTTTTCTTAAGGATATCAAAACGAGAGAGGAGTTTATTCACCTGATTGGTGTTTCCCTTCATTGACAGATACCGGTTTGAGTTTTAAGGCTAAAGAGAATTCAAACATCAACCCTCCCTCTTCCCTGTTTTTAACAGTTATTGTCCCTTTATGCATATTAACGGAGTTTCTCACAATCGACAAACCAAGCCCCGAGCCGCCGCTTTTTCTGCTTCTTCCGGCCTCTACACGGTAGAACCTTTCGAATATTCTGTTCAGATGCTTTTCAGGAACCCCTTTTCCGGTATCGTAGTATTTGAAATAGGCGTAAGTATCGTCGCAGGCTGTATTTTCTATATAAATCCCGATGTTCTCCCCTCCATGTTCGATAGAATTGTCAATCAGATTTTTAAACAAAGAGTATATTAGAAGGTAAATTCCTTCAATAACCAGATTGTCCCCCACATTAAAGGTGAACTCTATATTCTTCTCTCCAAGCTTAAAGGCAAGATCGTTTTCTATCTCCCGGATACACTGTTTAATATTTATTATTTCAACGTTGAACCTCTCTGCCGCCTCTTCAATATTATTCAGCACAGAGAGATCTGTTATCATTTCGGAAAGACGCATTGTTTGTGCATATGCCCTCTCCAGAAAGAATTTTCTCTGGCCATTATCGATATTTTCCTGTTGAAGAAGAGTTTCAAGATAGCCCCTGATTCCGGTAACAGGAGTTTTAAGTTCATGGGCAACATTATGTGTCAACTGTTGTTTATACCGCTTTGTATTCTCCAGTTGCCTGAATGTCTGGATTATTTTTTCTCCTACCTCGCCAAATTCATTATCGGGGAAGCGGATTTTATCATAATTTCCCTTACCCTTTTGGACAGTGTCGATAAACTCTTTTAATGTAGTAAGCGGACGGCTGATTTGCCGGCTTAGATAAAGGAGGAAAGCCATTACAACTATAAGAATGATAACTATATAGATCAGATATTCGTTGTCAGTTTTTATTACAGGCAATACAGAAGAGTTGTACTCAAGAGCAGTTCTCACATAAAGACCGGGATATTTTTTAACATAATAGAGATATTCAGATTTAAGCGTTTCTGAATACCTCAGAGTGGAACCCCAACCCTCCTTGTTTGCTTTTATCATTTCGGGTCTGCTCATATGATTCTCCAGCGTTTTTTCCTTATCCCAAAAATTGTCATAAATTACCCAACCGGAGGAGTCCAGTAATGTAATTCTCATTTCTCCCGGAAGGAGGTATAATATTTCGGAGATCTTTTCTGTTACATAATTACCGGAGAAATTGAGTGTGTCCTTTGTAATGTAGTTGTAAATAAGATCGGTGTAGGGATGCATTTGAACATCAAGCCTCTCCACTTTTGTTTTTTTCTCCAGTTTGACGATTACATAGGAAAAACCTAAGCTAATGGCTATCAGCAAAAGTGAAAAGTACAGAAGTATCTGATGCTTGTATTTAATCTTTAGCTGCCTCATCTATATCAAAGCAATATCCGTATCCGGAACGGTTAACAATGCAGGAGCTGAATTTTCCCAGTTTTTTTCTTAGTCGTGCGATGTGAACATCCACCGTCCTGTCCAACACATAAACCTCGTTCCGCCAAACGGCATCCAGGATGTCTCCTCTGGAAAAGACCTTCTGTGGTGCAAAAGCCAGCATAGATAATATCTCAAACTCTTTCTTTGTAAGTTTCACATTCTCACCATTGATGATTACCTGCTT
>Ga0172381_10000510_pt1 | contig 46706 bp, 52 predicted proteins | sample Leawel6488metaG_FD_119754 | JGI IMG/M metagenome (GOLD analysis project Ga0172381, IMG submission 119754) | Leachate microbial communities from a municipal landfill in Southern Ontario, Canada - Leachate well 64-88 metaG | ecosystem: Engineered > Solid waste > Landfill > Unclassified | place... | reverse complement strand
TCCCTTGGTACAGGAGATGCATGCCGTCGTGGCACTGCATTTGGCTACGGGCCTGTGAGGCTAAAATTTCGGCGGGCTGAAAAAGTTGCGCGCTGTAACAGGCGCAGTAATCCGCTGGAGCTCACGCTAATACACGGTCGGGGCATGAAGCGGCACAAGTAGAAGCCAAAGGCGAGAGGGCGGGCACGAGGCCCTATGAAAAGGGTTCCGGTAATTCGGACGCTGTGTGAAATTCCAGCGCTTATGCTGCCTTCGAGCCCGGCTTATTAAAGTCGAGCTTCGGGCAGGGTCAGGCCAACACTATGCGGTGATTGGCTCCTTCTAAAAGGGCGCTGTGGATCGGCGCTGGCCCGCCTGGGACTTGATATCTCATTCTCTTGATGATTTCTTTTTGGTGGAGAACTGTCTTTTCTAACTTGAAGCGAAAGCCTTTTATCTCGGCAATTGACGTATAGTGTATTGGCGAAAGTCGATGGCCATCTTTCCCTCCTACATCCAATTGACTTTTGCCTCCCTCCTTCTTATCCCTCTTTCATGAGGATCTAACGCATCTGACCTCATTCATGCTCCGCTTCCCCAAAGAAAGACTTATAGCCTGACCCGTCCTCATTCATTCATAGAACGCCAGCCATGAGGAGGAGAGAGGCAAATTAGTCGGAGTTATGGGGCTTGAGGACTGGCCAGGCCCGCAGCTCAATTTATGATATCTGGCTCAAAATCGATTTTATGGGCTCGCTGCTCTTCGAGAAAAGTTCTATGGCATTTTAAAAGATTTTATGAAAATGCCATAGAACTTTTCTGATAGGAATGCACATTACACGCACCACATTATACAATCATTCTAAAAAGCCTAAATCCTCTTCTGCCAAACAACTATTCCATACTTTATGAACTCTCTAATCAAGTTAACTTGATTGGCCTCCTCATGGCGGTCAATCTTTGCTACTGCTCGCGATTCTTGTAGACATGTTTACCATAGCGCACCATCAGGGAGTTGAGCAAAGAAAGGGATCTTATAATAATTTCTTTCAGTTTCTTGCATATTGAAAAAAGAGGAGTTGGATTACAGGTTACACGCCCTATTTTAGAGCTATGTATTGACTCGACTTGCAGACCAATGCATCGAAAAGGAGCAATCATAGGAAAGAGGATTTCCATTATCTGCAGAAGGAGAATAACTGTGAAGTACACCAGAACCTGTTCCGCTCATAGTTTCTCCATCTATCTTTCCATCCCATGTATCTCCATCAGATTGCCATGCTGTATTGTCACCATCAGTTTGTTTAGGAGATGGGTCATATTGAATGTGGATCAGATCTCCATTTTGAACCCATTCACTCGCCGATACTGCTGTATTTAATACTGCTTTATTTAGTTCGTCTTCTACCCACACACCATTATAATGCCCCTTTTCGGCTTCTGCAGAAGGATATTTTAGATATTGGCTATCTAATTTCGAAACAGTGATAGTACCATCTTTATGGAACTCAATAATAGAATGATCACGTGAATCTGTCCTGTAAATCTCCCCCAAAATGAGGCACTTGCACTCAATCTCTGTTTGTACATCCCATTTACCAACCACGCTGCTTTCAGATCCTGAAGAAGCTAATGAAGGTGCTTGAACTACAGTGGGCTGTGATTCTGGTTGGGAATCTGGGATAGAAAATGAAACGATTTGCCCGCGAGATAGCGAACCATAACGATCAAAGTGAGCATCGAGTGATGGATAATCCTCAAATTCAGTTCCAGATAATTTCAATACGTTTGACTTAGCGATTTTAGTATTAGCGGCGGGCGTTGGTTGTGGCTTTTCCTGTATCATACCCAATGAAAGTACATCTGCTGCGACTGGTGTTGTTTCTTGAGCGGTTGATTGTGAGCCTTGAGATGATGAAGTGCCATCTACTTTGGTTAATGAAACTGCTTCGCCAGGAAGATTATCAAAATAATACTTTGGTTTATGGAGATCATCAGCTAAATACGTCATTTCTTCATATTTGGTGGTAGTTCCTCCTGAAGAGCTGAGCACACCAGTGGTTGCTGCATCAGTAAGTACCCTGTTGAGAAGTGGAACGTTCTTTTGATCTGTAGGGGCCACAGGCAGCTCTTGCAGGCCTTCTACGTTGTATGCCTTTAATACGGCATATACATTTGTCAGACAATCATTTTCTGGAGGCGAGTAGCCAGTATTATCATCAAATGTTTGGATCACACCGCTCGCAGCACCATAATGCGCATCATTTACGTCGATGATCTTGTATTGATCATAGGGGTCATGAGCACCTATACCATCTGAATCAGATGACCTCTTTGTCGCAAATTCTTTTATTACATCCTCTTTCGTTTTGAAAGTCTTTTTACTCACCCATCCACCATTAGACTCTCCTGGTGCTATGCTAGACTTTCCTCCATAGCCTTCAATTGCTCCTGCAATCCAGGTACCATCTTCTAACTGAATTGCGACCCCCACGTGCCCTACGTCTCCCAAAAGAGCCTGCTCATTCTTTCTCTCAAATACAATGACGGCTCCGCTTGTAGCAACGCAGATAGGTACAATCTCTAGAAAAAGTATTATGAGGCAAATTGCGAATATTATAATACGATGTGTTATATCCATCCCTCCGTGACTTATTTTATGATTGAAGGATCTAATGAAGAACTTTTGGGTGGTTAATAACACTATTATAACTCTGCCTAACTGGCCCGCAAGTTGCACGCACTTGAATATGCTGCCGGATCAGCCCAGAATCGGAGCCCATGATATTTTTATAAACATGTTTCCGACCTCGTAATGTCCGATGTTGCGCTCCGGGTTTAATTTCATATTTTGGCGCTATGGGTTGCGATTTTTCGATAACGGGCAATTGTCGATAAATCATTCCATAGTCTGCTGGAATGGTTTGTTTGCCAGAACCGAATTTGTGACCATCCAAGCCAAAAGAGAAAATGGGCCGGAAGAACTGCAGGTTATACGCACATCCCCTCAATCGAGCCACTTTCAGATCCATGCGCTCCCCGGCCCGAATCCATGCAGATCATACGCCTCCTTCACCAAGGTCCAGCGCCACGTTGGCGTAAATCTCCGTCGTAGACTGCCTCTTGTGCCCCACCCGGATATCTGAATCATGGGCACCGGCACGCCCGGCCATGAGCGCATTCACCACATGACTGTGCCTGAGGATGTGGGAGCGTTACCTTTCTCCGGGAGAGCTTCTGCCTGGGCGAGACCTCCTGGATTCCGGCCTCTTCTGCCAGGCGGTCTATCGTCCGGAGCTCCGGTCGGGGAAGAGCCACACCTGGCCCAGGCCCGCAGACGCTCCAGATAGCTTGCTATGTGGCCAGACTACTGAGTCATGACTCTGGACTCCTGACTCCAGCACCCTGACCCTTGCATCCTGATGCCAGAGACCAGAGTCAAGCACAATGCTTATAGACATTCATGAAGAGTTTACAGTTATGGAGGTAATAGCGATAGCCAACCAAAAGGGAGGATGCGGCAAGACCACGACCACCGTCAATCTCGCCGCATATCTCGCCCTGCGAGGTTCTCATGTCCTGCTGATAGACCTCGATCCCCAGGGCTCTTCGACCACCCACCTTGGCATTGACAAAGACAACCTGCCCAAGAACATGAACGAGGTCATGATGGACAGGGCGAAGCTGCAGGACATCATCATTCCCACGACCGTAAATGGGCTTGACATCGCTCCCACAAATAATGACCTTGTTGAGGCCGACGCGGTCCTAACCAGCAAAGTGGGCAGAGAGAAGCGCCTCAAGAAGAAGGTCCAGGAGCTGGACTACGATTACGTAATTATCGATACGCCTCCAGCCCTGGGCAATATGACCCTGAACGCACTTGTGGCCAGTGATAGGGTCATTGTCCCCATCCAGGTGGAGTTCTTCGCTGTAGAAGGGCTGAAGACACTCATCAGAATGCTGGATGAGCTTGATGAACTGGGCTATCAGCCTAAGAGAAGATACCTGCTGACCATGTGCGACAACAGACGGAAGATAACCGAAGAGGTGTCCTCCAAGATCAGGAGCCTATTGGGTGATGCCGTCTTCAAAGTCGTCATTCCCGAGAATGTGCGGCTGGTAGAGGCTCCGTCCCAGGGCCTGCCAATATGCCTCTATGATGCATCCTGCTCAGGGGCACTGAGCTACAAGGACCTGGCGGATGAGGTGGCGGCATGAGCCCAGGGGATCGCATGGGCAAAGGACTTGACTTCATGCTGAAAGGCATCGGGCCGAAAGATAAGACATCTGAAGCAGAAGGCAAGTCTCAAGAGTCAGGAGTCATGACTCAGGAGTCAGTAGCAGAGAGTCAAGACAAGGGCGACCAGCTTCAAGACCCCAGCATCCAGAGTCACGAGTCAGGAGTCACGACTCCAGAGTCAGGGAGTGCCGCACCTGAAGAAAAGGACGGAAATCCCGAGTCTGGCGTCAGTACTCAGGAGTCGGTAGTCATGACTCCAGAATCCAGAGTAGAGAGTCAGGACACAGGCGTCGCGCATCAAGACCCCAGCACCCAGAGTCTGGTGTCAAGAGTCCAGACTAAAGAGTCAGGAATTAAGCCCTTTGAAGAAAAAGAAGTGAGACAAGAGTCAAGCATCGACCGTCCAGAGTCCAGAGTCTTGACTCAGGAGTCCGGAGTCTTGACTCAAGACCCAGCCGCCCAACTTCAGGAGGCCAGACCCCAGAGTCATGAAGAGGAAGATAAGCCCATAGTCGTGACTCAGGAGTCGGGAGTCGTGACAGATGACATAATAGGCCAGGCAGTCACACAGGCCCTGAAGTCGCCCAAGATCTCACTCTACTCCCCCCTGCTGCTTGCAGTCCTGGAAAGCCAGCAATTGATGCTATTAAACCGCAGGGAGACGACACTCCTGCAATATCGCAAATCCACCAAGGCCCGTGAGCTGGTGGAGAACGCTCTCAGGGAAGCTTACCCGGAGCTGTGCGAGAAGATACTCAAGCGCATAAATGAGGGAAATGGGAAGGCGTGAATTAGAAATAGGCGAATGAGAGCGCCTTGATCTGTGAGTGTGAGATGAAGCCCTATTCCGCTAGACAGAAGCTCTCAGGCCAAAGCGCAACTTCCTTGGTGCATGATTGTACCGTCCCCTCACTGCGCTGCCGGAGCATCTCCTCCACCTCAGAGGTCCTGATGCCGAAGACCTCGGCCAGGATCTCCATGGCCGTCTGGAGCTCCAATGCCTTTGGATTCACCCAGAGAGTCTTTTCGGAACGCTGCACCAATCGCCTCTGCCTCTGAGGTTTCATTATCCGCCCAAGAACTCCTGCCATAGTAAGTCTATTGGGTCCTTTGAGCATAAGTATTTTGGCCGGAAAAAGATAGCAGTGAACCATTTTTACACAAAAGGAAAAGGCGAATTACATAAAAGCGGGATGGTAATGATGTCCTACACTATATGATTCATTTGCCTCACTGCTCTTGATCTTCCTGGCCAAAAGGCTCTGTCAAGCGGATGGCCGAAGTTAAAAGCCTTCAGCAAGAACAGGATCTTTCTGGGATTTAGTTGCTGGCATGAGGAGGACGCGAAATGCATTGATGTGCTCCAGGGCTTTCACTCCGAAGCTTGTAGTCTTATACAAGATCGGATCTGTTTCTGATACGTCAAGCAGACCAGCACCAGTTAATCGTTCAATATGGATCCTCACGGTATAGAAGTTAAGATTGCATTGGTAGACGATTTTGGTTACACCGGCAGGTTCTTTGCAGATCACCATGATTTCCTCCATGATCTGTTCCCTACTTCTCTTCATGACTTATCATCAGTATCTTAAGTTCTATAAAAACATTCTTCTACTGTTTATATCGTTTCCTTTGGCAACGGTCTGGAGAAGATATCTATCTAGCCAACAGAATAATATTCTTCTGCTATTATAATAGAAACGAAACCGAAACGGTAGTAGCAGATCAACTAAAGCAAGCATCAAACATGATTATATCCATAGTGGATTTATATATTCTAGATAGATTTTTATTTGCTACTCATATCCTCAAATTGGATTAGGCTTCATAAAGGGCAGTACCTCAGTCATTCTGAACCGTTGCCATTTGTTACGTTCGCAGTCTTCTTTTATAATATTACAATAATCTAAATCACCAACCTTGGCGATAATGCGCATGGTCTGACGGCCATCGTTGGGGGTATGCTCACATCGCAAAGCTGGGAAAAGACTTTCAGCTTTCTCCATTGCCCGGATTGCGTCACGCCGGCTAGGGGCCTGGCCTTCTTTGCCTGCCAGAAATGTGCGGACGTCTGGAGAGCTAAACGCAAAATCTTTCTTTCTATTCTCACCCTTCGCGATGGTCTTTACGTGCTCAAAAAGCATCATGGCCCGGAGCTTGATTTTTGTGGATGCCTGAATTATTTTTTCTGTGGAATTTGCGGCAGGCCTTCGGCTTATGGCCTCTCTGATGGGCTTGAAAGCTTTTTGTATGAATACATTGAGCCAAATAAGCTTCTGGATAGGCGATTTCTCGTTCATGATAGTGTTTTGAGCATTGATTAGCATTTCGGCTGAGTCCTTCTTATCCAGTAGTCGCTCCTCCCTGGCAATTTTCAAGATATCATTGAATAGGGCTACCGAGGAGTTGCAGAGGGCCTGCAGCTCCGAGGCGGGGATTTCAAGAATAGGATCATCTGGCGGTACAAAATCGGCTTTGGGTGAAGGCCCAAAGGTATTTATCCTAGCTGAGGCTAAGTTTACCATACACGAACGCTCCTGCTCGGAGTATCCCTGTCCAGGTGTTACGAGCACCTGGACCGGAAACAATTTTTACAAGCTATTATTGGCTGCAAATAATTTTAATCGCACTGATATTTTCTTCGATACTCGCGACTTTACAAGAAAATATTTTAAGCTTGTTGATAAAATCCTTTAGTAGATCGTGGCTGAGCGGTTCTGATGCAAAACTATATATCCCAGCTAAAGCTATCTCTATCATAATCGAATTCCGTTCTTAGGGGTTTTTCGGTCCAGGGGTACCAGCCCTGGACTGAAATGTATTTTATCTAAGTTTCATTCCAGTCTTTCTATACTATCGTCTACATTCTTCTGGGTTATGCTTAAAGCTCAATCTAAGTTTGAATTTTAGTTCGGAAACGCTAGATCGTCGGCTTCTCTAAGCTTAGTTAAGGCATACTCCACAGCATGAGTCCTGCTGGCAAAGCGACTCTTGTCCACTTCTTTATCCACCCATTCGACAAGGTCTCCTTTGATTGACGCCGTAACTTTTACCTTCGCTACACCCATACACAAGCCTTTCTTAATTCTGCGTATTTAAGCGTATTCTATGTTTTTCTATGAAGATTTTCTAATAAAATCTATTTATTATATTCTCTTCTGTTTACAAAGTTGGCTTAAATGAATATCAAGATCTGAATTTTAAGGGGCATAAATGTCTTTTCTCTAAGACCATCTTATCAGATAGACGTTTTCATTGAGGCCATTATTTCGCGACTCAATATTGTCACAACCTGTTACATCCTCGGTTTCTCTCTAGACCCCTCTGACTCCCCGACCTAAGACCCCGAGACAAATAAACCGTAAACTAACATAATATCCTGTTGCCTGCCATCTTCCTGGCTTAGTTTCTCTCAAAAGGTCATGGTATCCCTGAAGATTCCCCCTAATGTACAAACCAATCCTTCCGGTAGCTCGTCGAAGGATTGTAACAAACTGTTACAGGCATAAATCATGTAACAAACTGTTATTATGCATCGGTGGACCAAATTCGCGCTGAAGCCCTCTCCGATCTTGATGATCCTGGCAGCCTTGCCCTTCTTCTCAAATTTGATCTTATCTGGGAAAAGTGAGGCGGCCCGGCGCATGGCTCGCAGGGCCTGCTCCCGATAGATCTTCTTTTCTTCTTTGGTCGAGACGATTCTTATGGAATCGTTAGTGGTAAGTTGTTTTAATTTGCGATCGGTTACAAAAGCCTCCTGGAGAACCCCGGCCCGCCAGGTCTCGACATTGGTCAGGCTCAGCTTGGGCCTGCCCAGGATGAATGTTACAACGGTCCGTTCCAGGTCGGCCAACTGGCGCAGGGCGTTCACAGGAGATATTATGCCTCGTTTTTTGGCCGCTTCGATGGCATGCCACTCTTTCTTGATATGGGCGTAGAGGCCCCTGGTCTCATTAGTAGCGGGGAGCAGCTCAAGGGCCTTCAGGCATTCATCCAGTCCCTGGCGCTGTTCGGAGAAGAGAGTCCAGAAGCCATCTTGGAACTCATCGATCAGGGCCTCCATTTTCTTGTTGGCCTTCTTCAGATTTTCCTTTTCGAAGCCCTCCAGAGCATTGCTGAGCCCTTGGCCCGGTTTGCTGCATGTCTTCTTGATTTCGATGAGCTCAAGCTCTCGCTTCTTGAGCTTGTGGGCCAGGTTCTCGAAGCCCTCATTTTGCAGGGCAATAAGAGAATCTTGTTCGATTATCCTTGTCTCGAGCTCCGCAATGGTTCTCTTGAGCTGGGTCGGTTCGCTGGAGGAAAGCTCCTGCGCAGTGCGAAAAGAGTTTATATCTGGGACGACAATCTGATTCATGCCTGTAAACCCCAGCTCGCCACGAGATTCATGATTGCAACTCCTGTGTGTGCTGTGGTGCGAACCTCCCAAGAATCGCAAACAGGCCTCGGAGAGCAAGGGCAGCTCTCCGTGTTAATCTCTCTATTTCAGTTTTATCTTTAATGCCTTGCAGCTTGTTGCTCGGACACACCGTAGCCTTCTGAATTAGGGCTGCAGAAAGGCCAAAAAAGCTTGCAGCGGTACATCTATTTGGAGCGCAAAGCCTTTTATCATGTTGCTCTACATATATCATCAGACTTGCCTCTTTACTTCTAGGTCAGCCATGGCTTGTTAGGTCTCGGCGCTAGATGTCCGGCAGGTCGGTAGGCACATCGCCATCTCACCACTGGCGTTGGCTGCTTCGCGGCGAAGAAGCCCACACTTCTTCGTCGCGGAGACATAACTCTTCTGCCTTCATCCACCGTAAACAAGTATCTTATCTATGATTCGTATCATATGTTCTTATTTGCTGTGTCGACAACAAAATATAAAACTGTTTTGCCACGAATTGACAAGCTACAAATTCAAACTTCTATCTGATTTATTGTTATTGCTTCGTATGCTTTTGTAATTTTACTTGACAAAAACTAAGGCTTAGTTTATCTGCTAAACTGCTACAATATTTAAATAGTCGTAATATCTCCAATTTTTGCGGTAAGGTGAACGCAGGCATGCAGCGAGGGGCGTCTTTGTTCCTATCCGAGCGTGTGGGCGCTTGGCATGGATCACGTTTGCACCTGTAGATCGCCTTTCACCGGGAATGTTTCGCAGAATAGTGTGGTGAGAGCGAGATGTGCCAAATTGTGGGTGTCAATAGCCTGAGCGCTGAGGCTGATGTGCTTTGGCAAGAGGTCGCTCCAATGGGGGCGACCGCGTGAAAAAAGAGTTTGCCGGGATTCTCCAGACCAGCTTCGGCATGATGAGCATAGTTCATTTGTGTCTCGAAATGCCCGGTTCCCTCGGAGATGCAAACCAATTCCTGGAAGGGGCCAAAGGGAAGCGCGTCTTGGTGACAGTCGAGACCCAGGAGGCGACTGCATGAAGATGCGTCGACTCTGTTTCGCGGCCTTGGAGAGCACCAGGACCGCTCTGGGAGAGATCACAGACCGCCTAAGGGAAGACGAATACGACATGCATAACCTTCCATCAGATCTTAGAATGAGCTTCAAGATAATGGCCGAGATGGCGCGCATGATGCACCTCCCTGGGCTGGATAGCGATATTGAGGGCCTGGCCAAGGCTTTCATGGTACAGGTAGAGCCACTTCATGATGATCTATCCGTTATTGCTTTGGAGGTTAAGAAGTGAAGACGACCTCCCCTTATCACAAATCCTTAAATATAATAAGAATTACTATTCCTTATAATGTTCAGGCTTCCCGGCCCGTGAGCAGATCTCTTCTGGGGGACTTTATCGATGTTTCTTGAGCCCCTCCGGGAACCTGGAACAAAACTTGCCTGCGAATTTCACGGTGGCAAAGCTGGGCGTTTCTGGGGTTTTGAGAAGGTAGTGCTTGAGGATATCACCATCTACCGGCCTAGAAAGTGCCCACATTGCAAGCAGGAGGAAGTAATTTTCGATGAGCTAGATTTTCCCTATTGCCCTAGCTGTGGCACTGAACCCTTCAAGGTCCAGCCAAAGAGGAGATCAAGGCCTGAAATTGAGCAATACAGGAGGCTGAAAGCGCAAAAGAGAGGCAGAATAATATATAAATAATGAAGCCAGATACGTTCTTAAGATGGATGAAAAGGAGCTATTCAAAGAGATGGCCAAGCTCGATGTCGAGCTGCAGGCCATGATTGAGGCTGATCCAGAGCTGGAGGAGATCTACGCCGAGGAGATGGGCGAATCTTCAGGCTCTGTGCTTTACCTCCCCCGAGCCCCAACACCGGAAGACTGGGCTCGTGCCCGAGAATTAGCCAACCGAAAATAGAGGTTTTTTATGTCTTTCAGGCCAAAGGATACTTTACGAATGCTAGCGGACGCTGGCGCAGACCCGGATTCTCTCTTGATCCTGGAGCGCCGGGAGAAGGTGGATTACCTGGAGCTTGGCCTTCCCAGTCAGGGCATAGCCAAGGTCCTGCAGATCAAGGGAGTGCTCAAGTCAGAGGGCAAGAAGAAGATCAACTATCATAAGCAACGCAGCATCTGGGGCAGAGGCCCTTATTTCCCTGCTTTGAGGGACCACTACAAGAAAAATAGGATGGAGTTTCGCAAGGCTTGCGGACTGCCTTTGTGATGCGTCTTTGCATAGCGATTATTGCATCAAATCTATTCAGCAGAATTTTATAAGCATATTTTCCTACCCGTAATGCATGGGTTTGCGCGCCAGAAAAGGTTCATTCTTATAGTGTTTGGGACTGCGCTGGTCCAGGAGGTTAATTCGTCCAGGCTTTAAATGCCGGCCTGGGTTTTGTATCAGGACATAACTTCATTAAGTTCAGCCAAAAGTCGGACGAGGATAGGAGCTATCCTCTGTCTTGGCCTCCAATAGGTCAAATCACGTCAATCACCGGAAAGCTGGGGTCGGGTTGGTGCATATTCCTGCATTTTCCCTCACTAAATCAATTTTGCTCCCTTATTTTGGCCCGACCTCAGCCCGGAAATGACCGTCCTTTGGGAAACATGCCGCCTTCTTTGCAGGGCCTCTGTCTTCCTTCTGAGCGGTCTTGCTTTTAGGACTGTAAAGAGGTGAGAAGACGAGTATAATCTTAAGAGCTGTGCTCATATTCGCCATCTGCGGCTGTCTCGCCGTGATGCTTCCGGCAGATGGAATTGTAGAGATCAAGGAAGATTTCCTCGGAAACGGCGAGTTTCAGACCTTTACCAATCACGATCTGGCCAAAGACAGGGCCATGTGCAAGGGAGACCTGGCCTATGGCCGAAGTCTCTCATTCTCCGGGTCCAATGGCTCGATGTTTTCAGGCTTTGAGTTTGAGGGTCTCGGCAGCTATCAGGTGGCCAGCCCGGAACATCTCCTGAGGCTATCCGAGCTTACCAACCTCAGCGCCCAGGCCGCCATCAACTATCGATCTGGCAGCCAGGCGGAGAACGAGGGCATCTCCTCGGAATCGAGCAATACCCTATTCCTGGCTTCTGGCCTGGGCAAAGTCCGGGAGCTGGTGCTTTCAGCAGGGCCAAAAGGCCGGCCTGTGGACCTCACCAGCACCTACCACGCCGGAATTTTCAAGATCAACAGCTCGGCGAGGTTCGAGACTTGAATTCCGCTGAAAAGAGCTGCAGCGGGCTTTTTGAAACGCAAGAATTTGGAGGTTTTTAGTCATGCCAAAGAATGGATTCAATTGCTGTAGTGATGAACAATCAGGCGAACAGGCGTGCGAGTGCATTTCTCAGTCCCTGGAGGATCAGGTGACTCCCAACGGAGCCCGTCTTCTGGCCGTGGACAAGGAGAGGACCTACCGGACAGGAGATGGAAAGCTCTGGCTCACTCGTGAGGACTACAAGGCCTGGTCTCGGGAGCTGGGTATGGAGGTGGACCCGATTATCTGGTTTACTCGCATGGGCCATCCCCTGCCGCCTGACGTTAAGGTATGAAGGCGAGGATTGGGCCGCCCAAAGACTACGAAGATATACGTGCCAAGGTAGCTGAGGCTTCAAAATTGATTGCAGGAGGCCTCTCGGAGGCCAAGGCTGCCAAGAGTGTCGGGCTGCCAAGATCCAGCCTTCAGCAGTATATCCAGCATGGCGTGCCGAATCTGGGCCTGCCAAAGGTGCCAAAATCGACCCTGCCAAGAGTCAAAAACTGCCAAGAGGACTTGGCAGGGGTAAACCGAGATGCAGCAAATCTGCCTGCCAAGAAATCTCCGCCGTCCCAGCGGGATGATTTGGGAAAATTCCTGCCGGGAAACTCGGCAGGCTCTCTGATCGATAAACCGACACGCCAGGCCCGCATCAAGTTCGAGGAGGCTACTCCCAAAGTTGCCAAGAAGCTCATTGCCATCTTCGAAGCCCTGCCCGATAGTGAACCCGAGCTGGTGCTGGCCTTTGCCCGAGAGATTTTGGATCGAGGTCTTGGCAAGCCCAAGCAGGTTGTAGACGTAAAAGAGTCACGCGAGTATATCGAGTATAAGTACATAGAGGAGCTTATCCTTGCCGATCCCGAAGCCGTTCGACTCGCGGCTTCTCTTGCAGAACGCCTGGAGGGCAACGCCGGGGACGTTTGCCCAGAGGCTTTCGGGCGGCAAGTGGCGGCTCTACCGCCACCTTCGTGAGCTGTCCTTTCTGCTCACTCAGGCCGTGGCCGGGCGCTGTCCAAGGCTGATCATCAGCATGCCGCCTCGCCATGGCAAGTCGGCTTTAGTCTCTCACTGGTTCCCTGTGTGGTTTCTCGACCTCTTCCCCCAGTACAGAGTCATCCTGGCCAGCTACGAGTCCGATTATGCAGCGAGCTGGGGCAGGAAAGTTCGCAACACTATCCAGGAGCATTCCGGGGAGCTGCGGGTGGAGATCTCCGGCGACTCCTCGGCAGCCGACCGCTGGGACACGACCGAAGGCGGCGGCATGAATGCGGTTGGCACTCAAGGCGCTGTAACTGGAAAAGGCGCCCAATTGCTCATTGTGGATGATCCCCACAAGGACCGGGAGCAGGCCGAATCCCTGACGATGAGGGAGAAGGTCTGGGACTGGTGGACCGGGACGGCCCGAGAGCGACTGGAGCCCATGCCCTGGGCGCCCTTCGGGGTTGTCATCGTCATGGCTACCCGCTGGCATGTGGACGACTTCACGGGCCGACTGGTTGGCCGCAAGGTCGATGCTGAAGCAGGAGGCCAGAGATACTCTCCCCCCTGGATTGAATACCGGCTTCCTGCTCTGGCCGAGCTGGAGGACCCTCTGGGCCGGCAGCCGGGAGAGGCTCTCTGGCCGGAGAAGTATCCTCTGCCGTCTCTTTACGCCATTAAGGAGGACATCGGGCCTTACAACTGGCTATCTGAGTACCAGCAGACGCCTATTCGCCGGGAGGGGGCGCTCTTCCGGCAGGAGTATTTCCGGCCGGTTGAGGTGCTGGGCTAAACAGAGCATCAAACCCTTCTCCCCCCTCCCCGGACCCCACCCCTCTCATCCCCGTAGCCGTGCCGCCCGCAATCCCGGTTGATTGGAATCCATGAAATCATGATTCAAGATCAAGACTGCGTATATGAACTTCCCGTCATCGAGCGGTCGTCTCTCAAGATCGGCACTTTCATCGACCTGGCCACCAGCACGAATACGCGCGCCGATTTTACGGTAATCGCCACCTGCGGCTTGGATGATAAGGCAAACATCTGCATTCTCAATATCCTTCGTGGCCGGTGGGAGTGGCCGGATGCGAGAGAGAGGATCATCGAAGAGATTCTCTTGCAGGGGGTTGGCCTGGCCGGCGTCGAGACCAATGGCTTTCAGCTCTCCTCCTTCCAGGAGCTGGTCCGGGAGAAGCGCCTGCGCAATGTGGCCTTCTATCCTGTCACAGTCAATAAAGACAAGGTGAGCCGTGCCTTGCTTTGCTCGGCCCGCGGCGCAGCCGGCAAGCTGTTCTATCGCAAAAATGCCTCCTGGTTTGAGACGCTGCTTTACGAATTCACCAATTTTCCGGGCGGAGATCACGACGACATAGTGGACGCTGTCACGGGATGCATTGAGCTTTTAAACAATTTCCAGGCTGCGGCCCCGGTGGTCTCGCCTGGTGTTCCCAAAAAACGCAGTAAATGGAGAGGGAGAAGATAGTGGCAAAGAAGAACATGAAACTGGTCGAGATGGGCCGGACGGGTCTGACTCGTTTTGGCGGCTACATCTCTGAGGAATGGCTTCCTGAACTGCAGGGCAGAAAGGGCGCTGAGGTCTATAAAAAGATGGCCGACAGCGATGCCATTATTGGCGGATACCTGTTTGCCATCAAAGAGATCGCCAAATCGGTCCCCTGGTTCGCAGTTCCCGCCAACAGCAGCGAAGAAGGCCAAAAGGACGCCAAGTATCTGGAGAGCTGCATCTACGACATGTCCACGCCCTGGCCCTCTACTCTGGATGAGATTTTGAGCATGCTGACCTTCGGCTGGGGCTACTTCGAGAAGGTCTTCAAGATCCGCCGGGGTCCGAGGCAGAAAGATCCTCGATTTCACAGCCAGTATAAGGATGGACATATCGGCTGGGCCAAATGGGCCCCCAGAGCCCAGGAGAGCCTGAACGAGTGGATCTATGACGAGGACACAGACACTCTCATTGGCATGAGCCAGATCCCGGCGCCGGATTATCGGGAGCGCAGGATTCCCATCGACAAGGCCCTGCATTTTGTAACCACTTCGTCAAAGGGCAATCCTGAGGGGCGGTCCACCCTCAGAAATGCTCGGCGAAGCTACTATATGAAAACTCAGATCGAGGATCTGGAAGGGATCGGAATCGAGCGTGACCTCGCAGGCTATCCGACGCTCTATATTCCATTGGAGGTCTTCAAAAGGGAGACCGACAAGGCAACTGAAGCTTACAATGACTTCATGGATGTGATCTCCAACATCCGCAGGGATGAGGCTGAAGGCATTCTCCTTCCAGCCGTCTTTGATGCCAACGGCAACAGGCTTTACGAGTTCAAGCTCCTCTCCTCGTCGGGCACGCGCCAGTTCGATACCAGCCGCGTTATTAACCGCTACGACACCCGTACTGCGTTGACTGTTATGGCCGACTTCCTTCTTTTGGGCCAGCAGAAGCAGGGCAGCTATGCGTTGTCTGATACCAAGTCTAAGATGTTCTATCAGTCGCTGATGTCTCTCCTGGACAACATCGCCGAGACCATAAACACCCAGGCCGTTCCCGAGCTCTTCGAGTTGAACGGCTGGGAGAGGGATGAGCTTCCTTATCTCGCTCACGGAAAGGCCGAGCCTGTCAACCTTGAGGCGCTGGGCAACTTCCTGGAAAGGTTAACCAATATGGGAATGGTGCTGGATGACCGGCTGGAGAATCATCTGCGAGGCATTGCCGATCTGCCCTTGAGAGACACGCAGCAGTCTCCTCGTCGCAAAGCAGGGCTGGCCCCAGCTCTAAGAAAACCACAACGGCCAAAGGGGCAGGAGCTGGCTGATAAAAGCCAGGAGTGTGTGGAGGTGGCTGCCTGATGGTAAACGGCTGGTGGTGGAGATGCGGAAATGGCACACCCTGCAAAGCTTGCCGGGAGAGAGAAGGCCAGTTCTTCCCTCTCTCTGTACCTTTTCAACAAATTCATGACAATTGTGTATGTTATCCTGAGTTGTCTGATGTAGAAAACCCAGAATATTCTGAGATCGTGCCAGATGAAGAAATCCCTGGCCTGCAGAGGATCAGCTTTGAAACGAACGAGCCGGCACCAGAGCTCCCTCAAATAGGTGATGAGGATCTGAAATTTATCATGCCTCAATCTCCTGATGCGGGCCTGGGCGAAATGCGTCAAATCCCAACTCTTCAAAAGGATGTGAATCCAATGAAGTACTTTTCCAGCTTTGACGAACTCTGGGCACATTGCCAGCCCTCTCTCGACAGCGGCTCACAGCTCTACGTGGAGAAGGCCGGGCAGAGGCGGGAGTTCGCTACCCGCCGGGAGCTGTCCATCCTGGACCGCTGGGCCGGGGGAGCGACGATCGTTACCAGCGGGGTCGAGAAGTCTGTGCTCCTCAAGGCGGAGATACAGCCGCTGCGTGTTGCGAATGCAAAGGCGGTCTTTGTAGCTGCCTCTCCTAACAGGATCGAGGTAGCCAGAGGAGTTCCCCTGGCCGGTGAAGGCCGCAGGCTCTTTCGCAAGTCCATCCTGGAGCCTGCCGGCCTTCAGGAAAATGAGACCGGTTTTCTCTACCTCGTGCCTCGCTGTCTCAATCGTGAGCCGCGGTCGGAGGAGGTAGACGCCTGGCGGCCCTGGATTTTGCAGCAACTGCAAACAATGAACCCCAGGGTCGTAGTAGCTTTGGGAAAGGCTGCCGCAAATGAGGGCCTGGCCGGAATTACGATGCCTCATCCTCATGCCGTCCTTCGCCATGGCGACTCTGGGGAGCTGGCCCGGAAGGTCAAGCGCCTCAAAGAAGCTCTGGCCGAGGCTCAGAACATCGATCATGCTTTAAATAGTTGGAATCTTAAGGAAGTTCCTGTCGTTGGAGAAGAGTTTCACGCCCCGATTTTCAAGGCCGATGAGGAAAGGCGCTTGGTGTACGGCGTGATTGCCGAGTCCGATATGGTAGATGCCCAGCTCGATGTCATGAGCGCTCGCACTATCGAGGACATGGCCCACGACTATATGATCCGGTCCAGGAAGTTCGATGACCGGCACAACTGGAAACAGGTTGCCGCAATGCTGGTTGAGTCCTGGATTGTACGGGAGGATACGACCCTATTCGGCCAACTAGTCAAAGCCGTCTCGTGGGTAATCGGTGTCAAGGTCTTTGACGATGTGATTTGGCAGAAGATCAAATCAGGCGTTTACAAGGCCTTCAGTATTGGAGGAAAAGGTGTACGGGTCCCAAGAGTACGATTTGCGTGATTCGGAAGCCGAATTCATCAGCTTCGTTCCGAGAGGAGCGAATAAAAAGCAGTTCCTGGTGGTGAAGGAAATGAAAGGAGATATTGTAAAGACCATCCTGGAGACGCCGGACGAAGATCTGGCAAAAGCTCTCCAGGAGGCGGGCCTGGAGGGCGAGGGGGCCGAGGCGCTTGTGGGAGCGTCGAAGCTATTGAAGGCTTACAAAGACGCTCTTCCCGAGAACGCAATTGCGATCCTGGCGAAATGTGCGGGGCTTGCCTTACCTGAAATCGAAAAGGAAGATGTGCCGAATAAAGGAAAGGAGACGAAAAAGCAATCTGCAAGTGAACTGTCCAAAGAAACCCTGGAGAAGCTGGATCCAGGCGTTCGTTCTCTGCTGGAGAAGACCCTGGCCGAGAGGGATCTGGCCACCGCCAAGGCCGACGAGGCTCTGGGCCTGGCCAAGGAGCTGAAAGACGAGAAGATTCTCAAGGAGTATATCGAGAAAGCCGAGGATCTCCCCAATCTCCCGATTGAGGTCCTGAAATTTGCGCCGATCATGAAGGCCCTTGGAGAGGAGCATCCGGCTGAGTTTGCCGAGGTCTACAGAGTTCTCAAGGCTGCAGATGCCATCCTCGAGAAGAGCGCCGTATTCTCTGAGATCGGCAAGGCCGGATCCAAGCCGTCCAGCGCCGAGGCTCAGATCTACGCCAAAGCCCGATCTATGGTGGCTAAGGATGCGGATCTGACCTTCGAAGAGGCTGTGGAGAAGGTCATGGACCTGGAGCCGGAGCTGTACGAGAAGGCAGAGCAGGAGCGCCAGGAGCGCATAGCCAGGAGGGGCCGGTAGATGCCGACAATTGAGGATGCCTACTCTACCAACGTGCTGGCTGGAGTTGATCTCTCCGACAAGCGGTATTACGCTGTGAAGCTGAACTCCTCCGCCCAGATCATCCTCTCTGGAGCTGGTGAGAATGCTCTGGGGATATTGCAGGACAAGCCAGCATCAGGCAGAGTCGGCAAAGTCATGTGCGAGGGCAAGAGCCCGGCCATTTATGGAGCATCTGTTACTGCAGGCAACAGCTTGACGCCTGACGCTGCTGGCAAGCTTGTTCTGGCTACAGGCAGCGATGCAATAGTAGCAATTGCAGCAGAATCCGGATCGGCAAATGAGATCCATTCCGTCTATGTCGTGAGCCGTGCCACTTCGGGAGCCATCCAGAAGTCCGTTCTCACGATTCCGATAAAGCTGGCAAAAGTGGCCAATGGCGACGTTCTGACCAACTTTACGCCTGGCTTTCCCGGCAGCATCGTGAGGGCAGCCTTTGTTGTAACCGATCCCGTGGTCACGGCCAGCAAATTGGCGACCTTAAACCTGGAGATCAATGCGGTCAATCTGACGGGTGGTGTAATATCGCTCACCTCGGCCAATTGTACGCCTCTGGGTGCTGTGGTTGCCGGCACTGCCATTACGGCAAACAACACATTTGGAGCAACGGACACCATCAGCGTCGAGGCTTCGAGCGTGACTGCCTTTGTGGAAGGCGAAGGCGTGCTGCTTCTGACATTAGGGTAAGGAGGTGATGATAAAATGCCAACAGCAGGAGATCAACACGTAAACGGACTTCTCACCAATACGGCCGTTGCCTGGTATCAGAAGGCAAAGAACTTCGTGGCTGCCGAGTGTTTCCCGGTAGTGCCGGTGAAGAAGCAATCGGATCGCTACACTGTATACGACAAGGGAGATCTGCTCAGAGACGAGGCAGAAGAGAGGGCTCCAGCCACGGAATCCGCGGGCATGGACTACGATATCGATACCACGCCCACTTATTACGCTCCCAAGTATGCGCTGCATAAAGATGTGGACGATGACTCAAGAGAGAACGCCGATAAGCCCATGAACCCGGATCGGGATGCCGTCAAGATCCTCATGCAGAAGATGCTGATCAAAAGAGAGCGCATCTGGGCAAATAGTTACATCAAATCCGGAGTCTGGACCAACGACTATACTGGCGTCGCCTCCGGGCCGACAGGCAACCAGTTCGTAAAGTGGAGCGTCTCCGGGTCAAAGCCGGTTAAGAATGTGGAGACCTGGAAGAATATCATCGAGGAGATCACGGGCTTAACTCCCAATGTCCTGGTCCTGACACCGGATGTGGTGGTCGAGCTCAAGGATAACGCCGACATCCTGGGCAGAATCCAGTACACCCAGCGGGGCATAATCACTCCTGAGATCCTGGCTTCGCTCTTCGATGTGGAGAAGGTGCTCGTGCCGAGAGGCATCTACGAGACGGCTGCCAAGGGAGCGACCTCGGCGCCGGCGAGAATTGCCGGCAGCGGCAAGGCACTGCTCTGCTATGCCACCAATGCGCCGTCCATCGACGAGCCCAGTGCAGGCTATTTCTTCGCCTGGGAGGGTCTGTTCGGGGCCTCGGCCTTTGGCGGGCGAATCAAGAAGTTCAGGATGGAGGAAAAGTCAGCCGACAGGGTCGAAGCCGAGATGGCCTTTGATGCAAGGCTGGTCGCCTCCGATTTGGGCCTATTTGCTTCCACAGTGGTCTGAGGAGGCCATCTTACTTTTTTTGGAGGGCAAATGACCTGGACTTATACCAACAATCCCGGTGGGAGCACCAAAGACGCTTTGCGGCTGGCCGTGGGCGACAACATCGAGGGTGATCCTCGCCTTTCAGACGAAGAGGTCAACCACTTCCTGAGCCTCTATCCCGAGAGCCTGAATCTGGCTGCAGCCGAGGCCGCCGAGGCCATCGCTGCCAGGTACTCCAGCATGGCCGTCTCTTCTGTGGGCGACCTCGACAACTCGCCTCATTTGAAGGCGGAGTACTACCTCAAGCTCGCCCGCCAGCTTCGCAGCCGGGAGGTGGTGGAGGAGGTGGAGGAAGCAGAAGAGAGCATTGTGGCAGGCCCTGGCTGCAGCTCGGAAGCACTGCATAGAGGAGCAATATTCAAACGGGAGTCGGGTTTATGAATCAGATTTTGGGTGAACGTGGCCCGGAGACCTTCAAGCTTCTCCTGGCCGGTGTTGGAACGGGAGGAATCTATCTGTTCGGTGCGTGGGATGTCATCCTAAAGGCCCTCATCGCCCTGGTGGTCATTGACTACATAACGGGCGTGATGGCGGCCTATGTTGAGAAGACCCTGAGTTCAGAGATCGGGATGAAGGGCATCATCAAAAAGGTCTGCATCTTTCTCATGGTGGCCGTGGCCAATATAATGGACATTTCCTCCGGCCTGGATGAGCCCTATCTTCGAACGGCTGTCATCTGGTTTTTCATCGCCAATGAGGGGCTATCCGCTCTGGAAAATATGGGCCGGTTGGGTGTGCCCCTGCCCGAGTTTCTCAAGCAGTCTTTGCAGAAGCTGAACAAAGGCAACGCCGGTAGGTGAGACTTTGGCTCTGGCCCAGTTGGAGAGCTTGAAGGTCGCTCTCCTGGCAGATGCGGGCATAAACGGCATGGTGGATGGCAAGATCTACAAGTTCCGTTCGCTGGAAAAGAGCGAGCCGGACCTGAGGTCAGCCGTTCACAAGAGCCTCATCTCCTGCGAGGTCGGAGATTGGGCGGGAGGAAAGCTATCTTCTGATCCCGTTTTCATTGTCGATATTCGTTCCCGGCAGGGGACAGATGGCGGAGCCGAGTATTGCAGCGAAATCGTCAAAGCCGTCAAGGAGTTGCTGGACGATGGGTTCTCTGGCGTGGCTGTCTCGCAGATCCAGGGCGAGGTAAAATTCGAGAAGGCCCTCGTAGCCTACCGCTGCCGCCTGGAAGTTTTCGGCCACATCAAAATCGCCTATTCTCTCAGCCTCTATCCTTCTCTGGCCAGCCCTCAGCCTGCCGGCACGGAGATTGTCTTTACTGCAGTGGCCTCGCCAGCAGAAGGGCTGGAATACAGGTTCCTGCTGCAAGGGCCGGGGACGGGCTCGCAGTGGCGGGATCTTACTGGCTGGATGTCGAGAAACAGCCTCTCCTGGACGGCATCGGAGCAGGATGTGGGCAGCTCAACGATTAAGGTGCAGGTTCGTGGCGGCAAGAATATGGTCGCCGAGGATGCCGAAGCCACGGCCAGCTATACGATCACTGCTGCTTCTGGTGGCAGCGGATCTCTGCCCAGCATCTCCAGCCTCATGCCTTCGCTCGCCAGCCCCCAGCCGCCCGGCCTGGAGATCGAGCTGATCTGCACAGCAACGGATGCTGACGGCAACGAGCTGCTTTACAAGTTCTGTCATCAGCCGCCCGGAGTCTCTTACTGGAAGGACCTATCCGGCTGGCAGAGCCGAAATTGGACCGTCTGGAAGCCCTCGTTGGCCGATAGCGGGACAAATGGCCTCAAAGTGCTGGTGATCGACGGAAAGCATGCTGAAAAGGGCAGCTATGACGCCTCGGCCAGCATCAGCTACACCATAGCGCCCTGAATTATGCCGACTGCTTTGACTTTTGTGGTTACCAATCCGGATGGCTCCACGATAACCCTCAAGCCCACTGAGTACCGGTCCGACTGGCCGCATATGGGCCACCAGAGGCTTTCTTTCCAGTGCTTCGGCGGCCAGGGGATCGATGAGCGGGCCACAATTACAGTAACCAAGGCAGGAGAAACCTTGCCCGTCTTCTGCGGCTGGTTTGATGGCATCAAGAGGCCTTCCTTCAAGTCAAAGAAGCCGCAGGAGTATCACTGCCTTGGCCATTCGGCCATATTGTTTCATCGTTTTCCGCATGTGCGGGCCTACACGAGCAATGACGCCATAAGCAACATCTTCGGGGATACCGTGGCCAGCCAGGGCATACTCTTCCAGGCCAGTTCCCTCATGCCGCCCAACTGGCAGGATGCTTCCTCGATGGGTGCGCCAGCTGGAACCTACAATGCTCCTTACTACACCGGCACCAGCTTTCCCCAACGAATCCCGGTGCCGACTCCGGCTGTCTATCTGGGCACTACTTTGCTGACACAGGCCGCATCTCTGGCCGGCATGGCCGTTAATCAGTGGTTTAGAGATGCCGATTATCTGTATGTCAGAACGGGCGTAGCTGACCCGGAGGGCAATCCCAAGAACTATCCCTGCCACGTGTTGAATTTCAAGAATGCACACCTTTGCAAAGGCTCGCCCATGCCTACCTGGAACCTCTCCAGTCCCGGCGTTCCCGCTGTGCATGAAAGGCTGATCACCACCCTCAACCGGGTCATGTCTCACGAGGGCCTGGAGTGGAACTTTGTCAACCGCTCCGATGGAGATCAGGAACTGAGATGCGAGCTGCAGCTCTATAACGGCTGGTATGATAACCCGATCAGGTCCTACGTTGAGGCGGATCTGATTGATTTCGAGACCGGGACTCTTGATGCTGCCAACTATGGCTTTGATTCTGTGGTCATGAAGGGCCGGGATAGCACCTTCGGCTACAGCTTCTGGCCGCCTGCGTGCTTTGGCCGGGATTATCATACTGGCAACTATTCTCCCTCATCCGGAGTCTGGAAGGAGCACGTTACCAGCGATATTTCCATGAGCTATGACCAGGTTTTCCGCTGCACCTCGGCCATGATAGGCCAAACCAGCGATGAGCGGTATCTGAAGATCTGGACCCGGCCCGACTACGCTCTGCAATGCGGTGATTTTGTGAGGGTGACGATCACTTCGCCTCCTTATAGCGGCCAGTACGATATGAGGATCCTGAACAAAGCCTTCGAGAGCGCCCTGAATTCCGATGTGATGGAGTTGACACTGTACGATGGATTCGCAAGCGATATCTGAGCAGATGCAAAGTCTCCTGGAGAGAATACGCCGCCTGGAGGATGCTTATAATGGGGGCTGGATCTCGGCAGTGGAGGAGAAATGGACTTTCGCCTCAGCAGATGATCCTACATACACCCTGACCATTCCTGGAGACTTTTCCTGGAAGTATTGCAAAGGGCAGAGAGTGAGGCTACAGCAGGCCGGTGGGGTGATCAAGTACTTCATAATAACCGGCGTGAGCTATTCTTCGCCCAGCACGACTCTGACGTTCTATGGCGGCACGGACTACGACCTGGCCAATTCGTCTATCATTGAGCCCTATTTCTCGGCGGTCAAGGCGCCTTATGGCTTCCCGGTGGATGAGTCCAAATGGAGGGTGGAGAGCTTAGGGACATCGAATAGCTCTCAAGCTTCACCCGTAGCAGGAACCTGGTACAATAAGGGCGGCTCTCTGGCGGTTCCTATTGGTCGCTGGAGGGTGGAGTATGCGGCAGAGTTGGAAGTCACGAGATCCGCGGCGGGAGCCCTTGATGTCTTTGCAACTTTGTCTACGGCTGCCAATTCAGAGGCGAATAATGAGACTACAACGAAGATCGGCATCAGTTCGGGCACTTCGATGAGGGGATCGGTAAGCCATTGTGGCTATCTGTTGGATCTGGCGGCCAAGGGGACTTATTATCTGAACTGCAAGACGGGTCAGGCGTCTATGACGGCGATCGCCTTCAAGGGAAGCGAGCAGAAGACGAAGGTGAGGGCGGTGTGCGCTTATTTATGATGGTGGCCGGATGCGAAGCGCCACAGGGCGTATTCTCTGAGCTCTTTCGATGCTGGTTGCGTGCAGAGGCTTGTCTCCTCTCCCCCTCCCCGGACCCCACCCTCTCTCCTCGGTGGTTACGGCAGCGGCGGGATAGCCGGGAGTGCGAGAGGCGCCGTCTCCGGCGGGCCGGGATTTCGTGGCTTCATGGCCTGCTCAGCGCCCAACAGCACGCTTGCGATCTTCGGAGGCACGGATTACAGCCTGGGACGTCTCCCGGATCAGTGAGCCCCAGGAAACGCAATCGTTATAAATATTGAGCAGTGACAATGTGTTCGCTTGATTTGGTAAACAGGCCCCCTAATTGATCAGGAACATCCGAGCCAGACGGATGAATCGCAGGACGGAGAACGTCCCATTTCACGAGCCTGGTTGGTGTCCAGAATCCTTTGAGGCTCGTGAAAACAGCAATTCTTTCGATATCATTAAAGGCCGAAAAAACGCCGCCATCTCCATGGCCGAAAAGTCGTGGCTACATTGAAACCAGGTCGGTCGTTAAGAGCATAAAAGAGCGAAGAGAAATGTTATAAAAAGAAAAATGGAGGATAATTATTTAACTTAGAAAACTGGCTGCATATGATGATCTGCTATGCTGAAGAGAATAATGGTTTTATTTGCGATTATAGCGATTACTTGCATTAACCTGATCGACCTTTCCGTTTCGGAAGAAGAAAAAGCCTCCCTTCTAACGGATCTTGTAGCTACGGTCATGCCAGGTACCGTATTCATCCAGACATACGACTCAGAAAAAAGACAAATCTCGTCAGGTAGCGGTTTTTTCATTAGTGATGATGGTGAAGTTGTCACATGCAATCATGTAGTTGAGGACAAAATCGACAATTGTAATCTAACCAGGAAATTCTTCTACGCCAAGGTAACAACTCCAGACTTAAAGGAATTTTTTGCGAAAGCTATCAGATACGATCCGGAAGGTGATCTTGTGCTATTGGATGTAGTCATTCCAAGAAGCTCTGTCCATTCTCTTCCGATAAGAACATCGTATCCAAAAGCAGGCGAGGATATCATTGTGATAGGTGCCCCCAAACTCAACAAGTTTTCCGTAACGAAAGGGATAATTTCCAGCATCGATAGGACCTTGAGCGACCTTCCTCATCTTGAAACTGCTTTTCAGATCGATGCAACCATATCGCCAGGCTCAAGCGGCGGCCCGGTTTTCAATATGAATGGAGAAGTTATCGGCGTAGTGAGATCTACCGGTGGACCGGGGCTGAACTTTGTCATTCCAGCAGAACGGATTAATAATTTATTATCAAGATCATCAGCAATCCCCCCAGCAGAAGAGTGGAACAGGACTTTCGATGACATTATCATTCAAGATCAATCTTTGATGTTTAAAATGCCAGTGAAAGAGACAAAAGATGGCGATTACATTATTTCTCCATTCTTGGAGAAAAAAAATGAAACCATACTGGCTAAAATTGATCCAAATGGGAACACTCTCTGGTCTAAAAAATTTTTTGAATACGAAATCCTTTCAATCCAGGAAACAGAAGATGGCGGGTACATTCTTGCGGGTGCCGGGAGATCCTCAGACAGCGATAATGCCGATGTAGCATTGATAAAGACCGACTCTGATGGAAATGAGATGTGGAATAGAACCGAGGGAGGATCTGATGATGAAATGATCTGGTCTGTGCAAGAGACAGGCGACGATGGATATATCCTGGCGGGTGGGGCAAGACCCAATGCAAGACCCAATGAAGGAGACGGATGGGATGGCTTACTGGTGAAGACTGATTTAAATGGAAAAAAGATGTGGAGTAAGACATTCGAAGAAGCCGAGAATGATCTCGTCTTATCTGTCCAGGAAACGATAGATGGCGGATTTATTCTACTAAGAATATTTGAATCAGATGGCTCAGATGATTCTAGAAGTTCATTGATGAAGTTCGATTCTAAAGGAAATACGGTGTGGAATAGAACATATGATGAATTTTTAGATAAAGATGACCGTGATAGATGTACCATTTATTCCGTCCAGGAAACAACAGACGGGGGCTTCATCCTGGCAGGCAGCATATCGTTTGAGGATACATATGCATCAAGGTCCGCATTGCTGATTAAAGCCGATGAAGATGGATGCCCGGTATGGAGCAGAACACTATTTGGGCTTGGCTTTAAAGATATAAAACCGTCTGTTTTCGTCTCTGTCCAGGAGACAAGTGATGGTGGATACATTCTAGCTGGTTTTAAAGATCATGATCCATGGCTGATGAAAACGGATTCCAATGGAAATGAGATGTGGAATAAGACCCTGGGAGGATCTCAATCTGATGTTATCCTGTCTGCCCAAGAGACAATCGATGGTGGGTATGTACTCGCAGGTGCCACAAGATCTTTCAGAAACACATTGGTGGACGATGATCCTGTTATGTGGCTGATAAAATTGAAGGAATAAAATCAATAACGCTGTAATCTTGCTGGAATCTGCAAAGAGCTGAAATGCCTTGCAGTTCTAGCGGTTCTGTTGAATCTAAGGGTGTTCGTTTAGGGTGGTGCAAGTGGGGCGGTGAGTAACATACAACTAAAATATATGATATTTAGTAACAACTCCCTGTAAACAACTTATAAAAAAATTGCTTCCATCACTATGCAGCTAGCTCTGGAAGAATGTCTTGGCGATGACCCCAAAGTACGGCCTTCACATCATAATTTTCTAATGCTTCAACAACAGTAGAGGGAACCTCCCTGGCATCGTTGATTAAAGCATATGCTCTTGAGTCGGAAGCGCGAACTTCTCTTGTATCAAGCCAAGCGAAAGCCAATTGCGTGGCGGTACTCTTTCCAGGTTGATTTATAGTTTGAAGAATTCTTTCTGGCTCTTTCCGTGATTTGGGAATAACGAAATCAAACTTGTAATCATATCCGCTCCTTCCTGTGAATTTTACATCAGGAGTGTAGCGAATTTCATTTTGCTCTAACCAAGCGATAACATCATCTTTGAATATACTTGCGATAGTAGGTTCAGCCAGATAAAACAATTCATTCACGTTTCCATGGCTGAAAAGTCGTGGCTCCATTGAAACGCTTAGCCGGGCCTTGCCATCTTCCTGCAGTACGTCCAGCTTTGCGGTGGCCGGACGCGAAGCTCCACCGGGCAAATCCTGCGGGCTCTTTTGATGCTGATTGCGCGCAGAGGCTTGTCTCCCAGGGCCTCGATCATCGCCAGGAGCCGCTCTTCCCTGGTCCCGGCGACCTTTATCCCCATGCATTTCTCTTCTCCGAACCTCTCCAGGAGGGCCTCGCAGTCCATCGCTGGATAAATCAGGCCGGGCTCAAACCAGCCTGTAACCCTTTTCACCGGCGCGGTTTCGTAGATCCAGGCCCGCTCTATGGGCGACTTGGGAGCCGTCCGCCGCAGCTCCACGCACTTATGGCCGCTGTAAATGCGCTCTGCATAGCGGTGTTTGATCGAGAAGATGGCATCTGTCATGAATTTATTCTCTCAGGGCTATTTTCCATCTTGGCAGGATCTGTTCTCATGAAGCGTACAATCCTCAGTCTTCTTTTGCCTTGGGTCCATTTGGCAATTCCGGACAGTCACGACAATTATCAAGGCATTTATAGCATGGTCCCATTTTGTCTATCAAATCGTCCTGTTTTCTTTCTTCATAGTAATCGAAATCTTTGAGAACTGCCGCCTCTGGAATTTGCGTCCATCCCTGTCCGTCAAGATCGTGCGCAATAATGTTCTCAATGCGGGCCGAGATTCGGACCAGATGGGGGATAACCTCGTGGGCTTTCTCGTTATGACAATGAAGCTGTAAGATTATCCGGGTGAAATTCTCATGAGGCACCACTCGAATTATATGTATATACTTAAAACCATGGCCGCAGATGTCGCAAAAGAATGGACCTTCTGGGTAGTGCATTAGATCAGCCTCTCAACTTTCATCCATCCTCACTCCCTCTGCCTCGCAGGCATTCTGGCTTTTCGGCAGGCTGGCCAATCTGGTCTTGGCCTCGCTTTGGTTCCGGGCCCAGACAAAGTACTCCCTGTAGTCCTCCCGCTCGACCAGCATGCCCTCCGGAACGGGAGGCCAGCAGAGCGAGACCTCCACATCCTGCACCTTTCCCTGTTGCACAACCACACAGACCTTGAAGGGCAAAAGGCCGCTCTGGAGCTGCTCGCCGAACATGTCCACCTCAGCCACCTCCAGCTCAGCCGTCTCGTCCGAGGCCATGCGGATGATCTTGAGAACCCGGTCGGCAACCGGCCTGCTGTAAGATCCATAAAGGCCGTCTGCCTCCTCACTGGCCACAAAGAACGCCTGCATTACCAGTGCTCCCTGCTCCGGCAGCGGGATTCAGAGGTCATCCAGATAATCCTCATCATCATTCACCAGGGCGTCCGGGCTCATGGCCTTCTTGGCATCGGCATTCTCAAGGGCGGATGCAATCTCGAAGAGGGAGCAGAGCTGAGTGGAGAGCAATGGGCTCTGACTCATGAGATAGGTGGTCTGCTTTTCATCGGGAGTCATCTCGTCGCTGGCCCGCAGCATCTCTTCACGGGTCAGGGTGATGGTAATCACATGCTCTTGGGTCTGGGGGTCGTCCCTGCGCTCGATCTTCAGGTTTTCACCTCCAGGGTCTTGACGAATCTGGCATGAAGCTTCTCTTTTCCCGGCGTGACATTTCCTAGGAAGCAGCCGCCGGCCTGCAAGGACCGGATGTGACGCACACCGGAACAGGGGTCCGGATCGTCTCCTCTCGGTCCTCTGCGGCAGTAGAGGCAGGGGACATAGGCGCTAAGTAGCTTGGGCATTTTCATCCTGCAATCTGCTTTTCTGCGATTTTAAGGCTTTAACTGATGGAGTTATTCCTTCTTTGCTCCGGACAGTTGGGCTTCAAGCTCTTTTACTCTCTCCGAGAGTTTCGCATAGTCAAGCAGCAATAATTCAGTGGCATCATCTCTTGTCTTGATCCTGTGATCCATCTGGTAGCCTACCACGACCTCTTTAGCCTCATCGGAAATAGTTACAGACAATCTGTTTTTTCCCATTTCTTAAAACCTCCCTAGCTTTAGCTAACTATAAAAGCTAGCTAGATATTTAAACTTAGGGGGAGGGCCTGGACCGGCCCTTCCGGAGAGGGCCGAAGGGGGCCTCTCCACCTAAATGTTGCTGCTTGAGCATCTTCTTCTGGGTTGCCGCGCGCGGTAAAACGCGCGGGAAGAGCTGGGCGCACTCACACGCCGTGCGGGCTTCCCCTAACCCCATACACGGGGAACCTTTCATGCGGCGGCATTTCCGGGGCGGGAGCTTTTTGCTCCGCAATCCAGGGGGCACAGGGCCTCTGTCAGGAATCAGGGGGCATGAGTTTCCTGTACGGCTTCCTTCCAGGTTGATCTGGGCATGCGAATAAGCACGCTCCTGCGCGCGGACCCCCTACCAGTGGGGGTCCGTGCTCGTCGCTGTGGGAATTAACGTAAACCCCAGGCCAAGCCGTGGGGTTTACTGACGGGACGGACGGGCGAGATGGCTGGGCGGGGTATGCACCTGGCCGGGAATTGTTCTATGACATTTCATCAGCAATATCTAAAAATGACACAGAACTATTTTGTTAGTCGGCCGATCGATTAAAATACACAATTATTAATCAATATACTTATATAAAATATACTCGCCTGTCTGGGTTTGAGATCCTTGGCAAAAGTGCCTTCGCGATGTAGCGGCTTATTTCTCAATGTTTAGGCTCTTTTTAGCTAGCTTTTTTAGCTATCTAAAGCTATCTAGAGTTAGCTATAAATAGCTGAAAAGCCTACTTAATATTAAGAACTTTGGGAGGTTCGAAAAATGACAACAGAAACAAAAGCTACACCAGCAAGCTGGCTCGTTGACGAGATGCTTTCCGAGCAGCAGAGACTGAGGCAGGTAGCAGACCAGGCAAAGGCCAGTGCCCAGGCCGAAGCCGAGAGGATAAAGGCAAAGCTGCCACTGCCACCCGCTGCAAGCGAAGGAATGTTTGAGGTTAGGTTCGTTCAAGCCCTGATCGAGATCATGACCGGCCGGGCCACAGTGGCCAAGCCCGATATGGTGAAGATGCCTGAGACCACTTACGAGTCCATTGCCCTGGTGCTCTCATCGACGGGCCAGTTCTATTATCGTGTCACGCCGCAGGGTTGCACCTGCAAGGGCTTTCTCTACCGGAAAACTTGCAGGCACTTTAAAGCCGCTTTTCCGGAACTCGTCGCCCCGCGAGAAAACGGGATCGGCTCAGAAAGCCGCCTGGAGAGTCGCCAAGTGAAGGCCTCTTCTCCAAAGTCCAGAGCCGGCCGGAAAAATACGGAATCCGTCCTGGCCCTGGCCAACTCCAAGAGGGTCAAAGATTACGAAGAATACCTGGAGAACGATTACGCCGCCCACCGGGTGCATGAATTCCACCCCATGAGCTACAAAGCTTTCTGCAAATCGGCTCGCAGGCTGGAAGTGATACAGGCTCGGCTAAAAGCTCTGGGAGATGCCGGCCAGTGGGACTGTAAGGAATACACGGACCTTGAGCGGGAAGAGCACCGCTACTGCGTCAGCCTGGGGTATTGAAAATGCAGAATTTGAAGCCCTCCGAGATCGTAGACGAAGCCGAAAAGCTGAGCCTGCCGGAGCTCTCTCGTGTGGTCGCCATTCTCGATCATCAGCTTATGGGCAGATTGCAGGATCCAAAGGAGAACTCTGGAGGAGATGCAATATGAAAGACGTCTTCGAGGTCGTGACTAACCAAATGATAAAGCAGCTGGGGGAAGGCATAATCCCCTGGCGCCGGCCCTGGCAGGCCTGTTGGCCTACATCCTACGCCACTAACAAGGAATACCAGGGAATCAATACCCTCCTCTTGCAGTCGAATTATGAGAGCCCCTACTGGGTCACCTTCCGCCAGGCTCAGAAGATGGGAGGCTCTATCAAAGCCGGTGAGAAGGGCCGGCCAATTGTCTTTGCGGACCGCGTCGTAAAGGAGGAGCAGAACGAAAAGGGCGAGGTCTCCGTTAAAATTCTGAACTTCCTCAAGTACTACACCGTCTTCAACTGGTGCCAGACAAATGGCTTGCCTAAGAAGCTTCCCGGGGAGAGGGAAAATCATCAGGTCGTCAGCGCCGAGAAGCTATTGCGGCGAAGAGGCCCCCGCATAGAAACCGACATTCAGAAGGCTTATTATTGCTCGCAGAGCGATGCGATTTATCTGCCTACTCTCGACCAGTTCGACAGCAGTGAAGATTATTATGCGGCGGCTTTCCACGAGCTGACCCACTGGACGGGAGGAGCTGGGAGGCTCTGCCGGGATACCATCAGGGACTACCACATAGGAACGGATGTAAGGAGCCAGGAGGAGCTCACCGCCGAGATGGGCGCCGCCTTTCTTTGCCAGATAGCAGCCTTGGACACTTCGGAGACCCTGCAAAACTCCACGGCCTATATTGGCTCCTGGCTGAAGGCTTTGCAGAATAATCCTAAATGGGTTTTGAAGGCCAGCAAGCAGGCCCGCGAGGCGGTGGAGTTCGTCTTAACCGGCCAGAAAGCCGTAAAAGCAAAAGCAGGAGCACCAGCAACTGCTTAACTATTTTTGAGGTGGATTAACATGGATGCAAAAGATACAGCAGCAGTCTTAAAAGAAGCATTCGAGGTTCAGGAGGAGATTGCCAGGGAGAGGAAGGCCCTGAGAGAGAAGGAGGCACTATTTCAAAACCTCCTATGGCAACTCGAAAACGAGAACGTGGGCCGTCTGGGAGACTACGAGCGGAAGAGGAAGGTAGTGAGCCGGGCCGTGATCATCTCTGAGCGCTTCCGGGCCAGGTGGCCGGAACTCTTCTCCAGCCTGGCAAAAGTGACATTAAAGGACGCCAGGGAGGCGAATATCCCAGAGGATGAACTAATGGAGGCCTGCGACAGCACAGAGCAAGTAAGCTGGAAGATCATATTTTTCGGCCAGGGTAAAGGGCGGGCTTGATGTTTAAAGATGTGCTGAGCCGGTGTGATACCGCACGACATGAAGCCCAGAACGCCGAGGAAGAACTTGAGGAAGATCTCCAGCTCCTCGAAGATTCCCTTTTTGAAGTCCTGGATTTTTTGGATATGGGCCTGATCCAGAAATCCAAGGACAGCCTGGAAAAGATAATCAAATCCTGGCAGCCAGCAGAGAGGCTGAGATAATGCCAGCCAGAGACGAAGCCGACGAGATCATGGCTTCCATTCATGATAAAAATGGGTGGCTAATCGGTGGTGACGAAGTCTCAGTAAAATTAATTTGGAATAGGATAAAGGACGAAGGGCCAGATTGGTTAAAGGAATTTTGGCCTACTGCAGAAGGGCCTTTTGTGCTAATATGAGAAATGGATGTGCCAAGGCATCATTTAATCCATTTTTATCGACCTTTCTTTTATTCTTTTTCCACTGGAAACCGGCGCGCCCGGATGCCCTGGTTTGCTCTCTGGGTCTTTTCCTGCGCCCCAGTCTCTTGGCTCTTTCGCCCTGCCGCCTGGATAGGTGGCCGGAGGCGGAGCTCTCCCAAGAGGCCCAGCAGGCTCTGGACGAGTTCCGGGAGGCGGAGAGGATGCGGCGGGAGTACTGCGGGAGGAGGTTTTAGGGGTCCTTCATGGTGCCTGCTGTGCCTGGGGGCGACCTATTTTTATATAATTGATGGAATCCGAGGCCCAAGGATGCCCAGGAGGCGAGGGTTTTGGCTTTCTACCGTGCCCTGGGTGGGGGGCGGAGAGAGGCCGCCCTTGGACATTTCTTTCCACGACCGTTTTTAAAACTTATATTCAAATAAATGCTTTTTAAAAAAGAAGTTCTCTGGATCGGATGAGGTAAAAGAAGGCAAAGACAATGTTCAGATTCTTACTCGATTATATAATTTGAGCAAGAAGGCATTCTATTTTGGTTTAATAAAATACGTAAATGAGTACGTTTAGCATGCTATTTCATAAATGACCTTCGATATATCCTCACATTTCACAGCACCGAATGGGAACGAAGCGGAAAACGTTTTGGCAATGGCATTTCCAAGGAGATATCTTACAGAGAATGGCTCGGAGGCTACGAATCAGATCATATAATTGCAGCTAAAAAAGATATACAAGACGATCTTATGTGGATCTATTCCATTCCAGAGAGCAAGATTAACATTTTGCCAAACGGAATCGGGAAAGTCTACGCAAAATTCCGTTGGGACGATATCGCCTTTAAGACACAAGAAATTTATGGATTAAAATTGTCTCGTAGGGATAATTTCGCGAAAAAGAAAATAAAATGGAGCTGCAAAGAACAAAGTCCTGCAACATCACCACTGGGGCCGAATCAAGGTCGTAGAAAAGGAGACGAACCAGACCAGAGTATTCAGGACCCCCCTTCCGAGCGCAAGAAGAAGCCAGAATCACCGATACATACTAGGATGAGGCTGGAGCCAGCGCTACAGTTCTTGGCTATTCCATGGTCCCGTTTTCCGGCACTTTGAGGTCCCTCCTCTACTAGGATAGATAATAGATTCTAGACATCACGGGAGATGAGAACTCCTGTGCTGCTCAAGGGAGACATGACGAGACTGTGGAAAGAGATCCAACAGCCCAAGAGTCTTCATTCTCTTCCTACGTCCATTGTCCCGTGATGCTTGCTTTCCATTTTAGTCCACTTCTCTTCTTAGCATCAAGGTCGCTGCCGCAAAGAAGATCAGGAAGAATGCTCCCAACGCCAGCAGATCGGGATAGAGGATATCCGCGATTCCTGCTCCCTTGAGCATCACCGCCCGAAGTGCATCGGCGGCGTAAGTAAGTGGCAGGATGTAGGATAAGGGCCGGATGACCTCCGGCACAGACTGCAAAGGCCACCAGATGCCGCAGAGGACGATTTGAGGCGTGATGATGAGTGGTATGAACTGCACCACCTGAAACTCGCTTCTGGCGAAGTTGGAGAAGAAGCAGCCCAAGACCAAGGCACCGGCCCCAAGTATGAGGACTACGAGCAGCGCGGTGAGAGGATTGCCCACCATGGGCACGCCGAAGCCGAAGGTGACCACGGCAAGCGTGGTAGCCGACTGCAGGATTGTGAAGAGGGAGAAGCCTAAGACATAGCCGGAGACCATCTCCACTCGGTTTAAGGGTGACACCATGAACTTCTCGAGTGTTCCCTGCGACCTCTCCCGGATGAAGGCTATGGCGGCGTTGATGAAGGTGAAGAAGAAGACCACCAGTCCCAGGATGGCTGGTCCTACTGTGTCCATCATCTCCAGGTCATAGCCAAAGATGTAGCGAGTGGTTATGATATCTGCTTCAACCTGCTGCCCGCTCGCCTTCACCAGTGCCGCTTGCTCTTGGCTCGCCCCGGCCTGCACTGCCGCCGCAATCGCAGCCGAGATCTGCAGGCTGCTGGCGTCAAGCAGAACCCGCACCCCATCTGGCTCCAGCACCATGGCTCCGTCCAGTCGCCCATCCTTGATCAGCTTCTCGGCGTCCGACTCAGACCCTAGGCGGAGGATGTTAAAGTCCGATATCGATTCGATGTGCTCTCTCAGGACGAAGTGCCCGCCCTCGTCCACCAGTCCGAGGGCGACGCCGCTCATGTCTCCGGAGAGGGCATAGCCGAAGAGGATCATGAGCACAATGGGGGCGAAGACTATCAGGCCGATGGTGCGTCGGTCCCTCTTCAGTTGGCGCACTACCCGCAAGGAGACCACGCCTGTCCGTCTCAGGCCCCGGCTCATGCTGCCTCCGAGAGCCGCAGAAAAGCCTCTTCTAAAGTAGGCTCGGCGAGACGCATGTCTAACGGCGTGACGGCATCCAGGATCGCCTTGATCTGGGTGTGGCTCTCTAGGGCAAGTCGCACCACCCCGTCGGCCAAGGCAACCTCGTAGCCCTCCGCCTTGAGAAGGGCGGCGTCCCTCTCAGGATCAGTCAGCCAGAGCATGAGATGAGGCCGTAGCCCGGCCAAGCGCAATATCTCCTGAGGGCTGCCCTCTGCTGCCATCCTTCCCGCCTTCATGTAGCCCATCTTCTGGCACTTCTCAGCCTCATCCATGAGGTGAGTGGTGATGAGCACAGTCTTGCCTTCCTGGGTGAGCCGCTCGAAGTACTGCCAGAAGGTCTGGCGCAGACGGGGGTCCACTCCCACCGTGGGCTCGTCCAGCAGGAGAAGCTTCGGCTCGTGGATGAGGGTACAGGCCAAGGAGAGCCTCTGGTACATGCCCCCGGAGAGTGCTCCAGCCAGACGATTTCTATGCTCGGATAGAGAAACCATCTCCAGCAGTTCTGTTATTCTCTCCTCACGTATTTGCCTGGTAATGCCATAGAGCCCGGCATAAAACTCCATGTTCTCTTGCAAAGTCAGGTCGGGATAGAGGGCTTTGTGCTGGGTCATGTAGCCGATCTGAGAGTAGATGCGGTTCACCTCTGAAACCGGCGTGTCCAGCACCGACAGCTCTCCTCTGTCCAGGTGTAGCAGCCGGACGATGGCCCGGATAAATGTGGTCTTGCCTGAGCCGTTCGGCCCCAGTAGGCAGTAGGTCACCCCGGAGGGGATGTTCACCGTAAGCTCGTCCAGCACCCGCAACTGCCCGAAGCTCTTAACTACACCACGGGCCGATATTGCCCAATTATCTGCCATGGCCGATCACCTCTTGCTCCTTCTCTTGACTATTATCAGCACGGCAGCTCCCAGCACCATGAGGATGACGAAGGCAGCCAGCGGTCGAGCTGTGCTTTCTGGCTCAATCTCAATGTAGGCGTTCTCCCAGTCGGAGAGATCATCTCGGAAGCTGTCGGAAAAGTCGAAGAGGACCCGAAGCTGGTATCTCTTTTCAGGCACAGCATCCTGGGATACATCCAGCTTAAAGAGAAGATCCGCCTCATCTCCAGGCGAGAGGACGGGGATTGGCGACTCATCCATGCTGACATAGATGCCGCTCTCTGGCCGGAGCCTGGCCACCATATCCTTGGCCGAATCATGGCCGATGTTTTTTATGCGGATCTTGACCACATTGTCTTCTGAGCCCACCGTAAGGGCGGAGGGGATCACATCTAGGATTTCAAACTCCGCTCCACTCCTTCGCTCGACCTTCAAAGTTATGGGAATGGTCTGGCTGAGGCTCTCGTACCAATAAAAGACATCCGGATTCTCCGGGCGGTCCTCGTCACCCTCCACGGAAACGTCTTTTTGATAGGTGTAATTGACCATGACATAGAGTCGGTAGAGGCCCGGCCTGGTGTTCTTGTAGGCTTCAATGGGAAACTCCAGCCGGGCGGAGTTTTCGCCCTCCCGGATGCTGCCGGAAAAGGCCACGGCACGTTTGATGTCTATGGCGCTCTCGTTCTCGGCTAGGAGGAGAACGGATACATCCTGAGCTGTAGTCCTCAGCTTCTCCAGTTCCTGCTCCTTTTCTGCGGCCAGGATCTCTTCTCGTTTATTGGCTCCAGGCTCCTCGTTTACCTCGAATGCGGTAATCCGTCCACGGTTGGTCAGGGTTAGAAAGAGGGATGTAGATTCACCCTGATCGACATTAGAGCGCTCCAGGGAGATGGTTAAATTAGGAGTTCCGTATACCTTGTAGTAATCATCTCCAAACTCCTCTGGAGGAACAGGCGCTCCTGCTTCCAATGCAGACATTGCTGGCATCAAGGCCATAGCTATGGCCAGCGCGAGCAAGGCTCGCAGACTTGCCGAAATAGTTTTCCTGGAATTTATCTCACTGTGTTTGTGCATCATTTCATCCGCCCTTGTCTTGGATGCTTTTTTTGCCGCCTTGACTCCTGCATCATGCGAGAGCATTCTGGCATCTTACGCTACCAATTTACTCTGATAACGCCAAGGCAATCTATTTAAATTTGTTGTAACTAAATGAGTTACAATGAATGAAGGTATTGTTGAGGGCCTAAGAAAACTTGGGCTTACTGAGTACGAGGCCAAAACCTATGCCACTCTTGTTGGCAGGGGCGAAGCCACGGCGAGAGAGGTACATGAGCTGTGCGGCGTTCCCAGAACCAGGATTTATGACATTCTGAGAGAGCTGGCCGCAAAGGGCTTCGTGGAATATGCGGATGGCTCGCCCACCTATTATCGAGCTGTGGAGCCGGATCATGTCATGGAAAGGCTCAGGGATGAGCTGGTGGCCTCCATCGACCGATCCACCAGCGAGCTATTGAGCCTCAATCTTGAGGCGCACGGCAGCTCTCCAGTATGGTGTGTTCGCAGTAAATGGGGAATTAAGAACCGCATCAAAGACTTCCTTGCCAAGGTCGACCGAGAGCTGATCATATTCTGCCGCAGCCCGGATCTCCTTAGGGAGTATAAATCCGAGCTGAAGAAGGTGGAACGTCTGAGGATCAAGGTCGACAAAAAGGAGAAGTTCGAAGGTTTGGGCTTTGAGGTTCTGGAGATGAAGGTGAGATCAGAGAGGTTTTTCAAAGATGCCGTCATCGACGGGATCAACAGCAGCATAGAAGGCCTGATGGTATCCGACGAGCGGTCATCCATCGTCATCGGTACCATTGGGGGAGAGAAGCTGGCCATCATCGTCAAGCTACCGGTCATTGCCATGATGCAAAAAACGGTGTGGGAGACCTTGGTCTAGCGCCTGCAGTCTCAATTGTATTTCAGACGCGGCGGAAACATGGGAACCTTTTTGCCGATAATTCTCATCTTCTTGTCCGAATTCATCTCTTAGCGATCTAGAGCTGGGGTACAGTGGATTGGTTCAATCCTGTCCACGTTTTCCAGGATGGCCTCCGGCTTCCTGACATGAAGGCGATAAGGTGCGAAATGTTCACTAGGTGAGCACCAGGAAGATGGATGCCGCGGCGGTCAGGCAGAAGGCCAGGGAGATGAAGGCGGAGGCGCTGGGGATGTGGGCATAGCTACCCAAGCGATCGTCAGCTTGGGAAGCAACGAAGAAGACCGTATCTAATAACACCCACAAAATATAGACAATGTTTAAATACTATAGATGATGATCTTAGGTAATTAAACGGCTCAGAATAACTACCCTCTCTTTCGTGCTAACTACCACTGAGCCGTTTACCTTCTCCCTTTAGTTGAAATGAATGAGATTCTTGCTGCTTGCTAATCACTCCTATGTTTCGCTATAGTTTGCTTTCGTCGTTCCCATCGAAGAGAATCCCTCGCGATGTCTTCGCGCTCGATTGCGTTTCTTCCTGCTCTGCCGATCAGTAGTTCCCTGTTTTTCCTTGGTCGCCCTATGCTATTCCCTCCCGAAGTCGCAAACTTCTTTCCAGGGTCAAGTTTCTTGGTCAGCAAATGCTTGTAGAGACAATAATTACAATTTAAGTATATAAAACTTTTCTTTGGATGTCGATGCTCAATAAACTATTATATATAAATTTTTAGTACACAATATGGAACAGAAACCAATTCGCTCAGGTTAATGACACGTTCGCATCGCTGCACGAGGGTGATAGGAAAGGAACCTGGCAACTGGGGAGTAGCACATGGTATATCATCTGGCTACTGCAGTTGTTTATGTCAATAATCTAAATTGCTGATATTTAGCCATTTTAATTGATCGTTTAGCGAAGGCGACTAATTTAGATCTATGGATAATTCGTTTTATGAATTATTCATTAACTAATTACAGATCCTCTTTTTTAAAATTGATTTATATCTATGGATCAGGTGAACCTATTAATCGCGCCTGAATTTAGCTACATCAAATCTTCGTATTCGCTCCGCGAAGATACGCTAGTTCAGATATTAAAATTAATGTATAACTTTTTTAACCCCTTCATTTCTAATGGAAAATTAATGATAGATTTTTCTAATATCTCTAGGCAGTGGTAACTTGGTGCCTTATTGCTTGCAGTGTATGTGCACTGCTGTCTCTCTATGCTCGTGAAAGCGGGAATACAGTGTCATTAAACGAAACTATTAAATATGATAAACACCAATTATAGTTTTTGAAAGTAATTGTTATGATTAACATTGGTGGGATATCAAACGGCTGGAGAGTTGGGTCCTCCTTCCTGGACTCTCCAGCTTTTTCTCTTTGTCGTTTATAATTGGATGCTCTTTATAAACGCCAGATGCTTCCACCATAGTCCAATAATCACTGCTATTGAAGCAATTAGCCAGATGGAAAACCACAGTTGTATATTTGTAAGGATCAAACTTTGCTGGGCGTGAATGAGGATTGCAGAGCACAAGGTCCCGATTATTGAGAAGATTATGTTGGCAGAGGGGGCAATATTATCTCGATGAACCGAGCAGAAGCGCTCCCATTCCAGTTCAGCTTTTCCGGCATCAGATTGTGGATGTCTACCTAGGAAGGCACCAATGCGTTTTATCCTGGAATCAGCAGACATTATATAAAGATCAAAGCATATTGCTAGCAAAGGTACAAAGTAGAGGATCCAAAAAAAATCCTCTATCCTGAATCCGAAGTTTACAGATCCAATTCCAAAAAAGACTGTGATGAAGGCCAGCTTCTTTTTGACCAGCTCCGCGCGCTCGTTCTGGGTCCTTATCTTCTCCGTGTGGAGTGTTTGTAGAAATTCCTGGTCATTCTTTTCCATTTGTTATTCATGACTAATGATGTATTTACAATATAAATAATTATTGCTTGTTATCTCATAAGGTACTACTGTTTTGCCTTAATAAACCGATGGCTCTAGTGATATTCACGTATTTTGCTGATGGCAAGTAATGCAATAGCCATCAATAGGTGTGAATAAACTAAGATGTAACAATAAAAATTTTATAGTAGTAACATAAATTACATAGTATATGGTTCATCGAACCCCGACAAGAGACAAAATAAAACAGTTATCCGCAAGAGCGCGAGAGTTAGATGACGTGCTCGCGGACTTGTCTCATGAATACGGCGCAGAAACCCCTGATTTGAAAGCCCATCAAAAACAGCTTAACGAGGATAAAAATAGAATTCAAGCCGAAGTCTCGGCGTTAAAACCTCTGGCTAGATTAGAAGACCTCAGCATCTTCAAAGTGAAGAAGCAAACTCGAAAGAATAAGTTCCTCTTTTACTGGTTTGCAGCCTGGACGATAAACAATAAGGCACACAATGCCTACCTGGGAAGCTGCGCAAAGATGGATGCTGAAACTGCAATGCAAAAGGCTAGAACGCTAAAGGCTGAGGCGTTAGGTCTAAAGCTTGCTGATTGTTGCTCTTTTTCAGTGCAGTGCAACCTCCCACTTCCAGCCCAGTGATGCAGCCTTGGCAAGAGCATCATCTGATTCTTCTTTAAGCCCGATCTTATTGAGGACCTCACCCTTGAAATGCCATGCGGCTGGATCGGAGGTGTTAATCTCTAATGCCTCTTCGAAAGAGGCTAAAGCATCTTCATATCGATTAAGTCGATTCAAAGCAATTCCACGATAAATCCAAGCTGAAATAGATGATAGATCATTCTCCAACACTTCATCAAAACACCTTATGGCATCATCATAGCAGCAGAAATTAATGAAAGTTATCCCCTCATTGAACCACGTCTTTGTGTCGCATGGGTCTATCTCAATTGCTTTTTCGTAGCAGTAGATGGCATCTTCGTAGTTCTGCAACTGGGCAAGCGCATTGCCTTTGTTGTTCCAGGCATCGAAGTAGTTAAGATCGATATCTGTAGCTCGTTCAAAGCAGTCCACTGCGTCATTGTATCTATGTAAGGCAGAGAGAACATTGCCCTTGTTGTTCCAGGCCATGGCATAATTGGGATTACTTTCGATAGCATTCTCAAAAGATTTGATCGCTTCGTCGTAGAGCTCCAGGTTCTTCATGGTAACGCCCCTGTTATTCCAGGCATCGGAATTTTCTGGATCCAGTTCCAAGGCTTTATCGAAGGATCTGATGGCTTCTTCATACTGGCCCATCTCATCCAGAGTAAGGCCACTATTGTACCATGATGAGGCATTCCTTTCGTCGAGCCCTTTCGCTTTATCGAAGCACTTTATTGCCTCATTGTAGCGGATTAATCTCTTTAGAACAATTCCCTTATTATTCCAGAATTTCGAGCTATCCGGGTTTATTTCTATCGCCTTATCGTAGCTAAAGAGGGCCTCATTGTACCGACCAAGTTCGTAGAGGCAAACGGCTTTATCAAACCATATAGAACTGTTGGAAGGATCTATTATCAGGGCCTCGTCGTAGGATTTTAAGGCCTCCTCATGGCGGCCCAAGTACTTATAGAGAATCTCGGCCTTTGCGCACCAGCCGGAAAAGTTCTTTGGATCGATCTTGATGACGTTATCGAAGCAGATAAATGCCTCTTTGTATTGACCAAGCTTTCTTCTAAGGAGACCTTTATTTTGCCAAGCCCTGGTATCCCACGGTTTGAATTCTAAAATTGTATCGTAGCTATTTATGGCCTCTTCATATCTCCCCAGCTTGTCTAAAGTCACTCCTTTATTATTCCAGGCATCTAAATAGCGGTTATCTATATTCAAGGCACCTTCAAAGGACGAAAGAGCTTCCTCATAAAGGCCCCGTTTATATAGCGCCAAACCTCTTTCATACCATGCCTCTGGAATTAGGGGGTTGATTGCGGTCGCTTTTTCGTAGCAGTCTGCTGCTTCCTCGAAATGCTCATTTTTGTAGAACTCTGATCCGGCCGCCAAGAAATAGGCTGCATAGTCATCTCTTACCGGAACTAAGAAGTTTCCCGATGTACTGCCGGCGGCAGGAATAGGCAGTGGCATCATGGACCTCTTCATGTTGATTACCTTGTCGTTTATCTTTAAGAGCTCCTCGCCCCGCTTGATTTTTTGTAGGGCAAGGTATTTGCCGTACAATGCTTCTTTTAGCGATGGATTGATCTCAAGAGCTCTATCAAATGATTCTACAGCTTCCTGGTAGCGGGCCATGTTCCCAAGAGCTACGCCTCTGCCAACCCAGGCGTCGATAAATGAGCGGTTTACCTTGAGAGTCCTTTCATAAGCTGAAACAGCCTCTTTGTACCTGCCCAGTTTGCTCATGGCATTTCCCATGCCATGCCAGGCATCAATGAGCTGCGGATTTATCTCCAGAGCTTTTCTAAAGTCGTCTATAGCCTCTTCGTATCTGCCTATTCGGAAGAATACATTGGCTCTGTTCTTGAGGGCCTTAATAGAGCGAGGATTTATCTCCAGGGCTCTTTTATAGGACTCCAGGGCATTTTCGAATTGGCCTAAGTCTGAGAGGCTTAGACCTCTTTCACACCAGTAAACATCTATTGAAGAACTGGTCTCTTCTGCCTTGTCATAGATATCATTTCTTAGAAGGATAGCAGGGAGTGTTTCTGCAAGTGCACTCTCCGATTTCTGTCCTTGATCAATAATATCTTGGCTGCAATCGCCCCTATTCGACAACTCACCTCGGGATTCATTTCTTTTCTTAGATTTTCGGCTAATTTTATTGAAAATAGAATGAATTCGGGTCATTATCGACGCGATAAATGGCTTTTTGTAATTCTCATCTAGACAACATAATGCACTTTCAATTGCATCAGCTATGTGAGTAAGAGAGAGTCTTGGTAAGGTAGATCGCCCCGTAAGAGTCATGGCATTACCAAATTAATCACTTAGTAAAGATCTTTAAAGTATTAAAGCTTTTTGCTATTAATATTAGGATTAAATATTCTTCGTTGGGATGCTTAAAATCCTACAAATTAAACTCTGATTAATAAAATAGTGATGATGAAGCAATGTTTTTAGGTAATCTCATTAACCAATTTCTATCGTATAATATCAATAAATACATTTAAAGATAACTGTGAACAATGCGCTAACTCAATATTATCAAGAATATCTAATTTAAAAATATAATAACCAATTCTTTATTCAATCAAAGGTTTCTTAGCAAATCCCCAAAGAAAGGCTTCCCAGGCAAAGTTCGCTATCCAGGTCTTTTCCTGTTTCGTAAGTGCGGTTTTTAAATCTCCTCGTGTATCTGCATTTATCCTAGATTTCTTCAGGACACGTTCCATGCAGTCTTTATCCTCTTGGGATAATAGCTTTTGGAACTTATCTCGTCGATCTGCATCATCAGCAAACATTTTCATAACAAACCCCTCTAAAATCATTGAGACAAGGACATTGGTGCCATTTCTCCTGTTGCGCACACCATGCTATTTGTCGATCTCTTTCGTTTAGATGTCATTTGATCATTTGGCGTTGTCAAGTAATTTGATAGTCTCTCTTTATACGTCTCGCAGCTATCAATGCTGTTGAGGATCGGTTCCAAGACGCCATCTGAGGACCATTTTTTCAATCTTGTGTGAATTGAAATATATGATCCGTATTTGCGAGGAACTTCTTTCCAAGGACAACCTGTTTCCAAAGCATATCGAATGCCATCAATAATTTTCCTATCTTCTGTTTTAATATTCCCACTGTAAGGCTGTGCAGGAATATATTGTTTCACGTAATTCCATTTGTTGTCACTCAATTCTGCGAAGCTGTCCAGGCCTTTTCTCAGATATTTGCTGACAAGATCGAAGACCATTTGTTTATCTTCGCAGGGAAATCTAGCTGAGACAGAAAGTTCTATCTTGCTATCGAATATCTTTTTAGGATATATGCCTGTTTGGTTAGGCTTTGTGGGAGATAAATTTGGATATGCATCAAAGTGCCACGGTGTTAGCTTTTCGCCTTCATGACCCAATATTCTGTAACAAAGCCAATCGTTAACCTCGGGATGCTTCTGAATCCGGTCCCCGAGAGATCTAATTATAATTGTGAGGAGCCTCTCTACATCTCTCATGGAATAAAATTCGATCCAAATTATTCCTGGCTCATTTTCTTGACAAGAATTGCAGGTTCTTATTTTAGCGTCCCAAAGAGATTGGAGAAGGAGCGCAATTTCTTCATCTACCTGTATAAACTCTTGCTCACCTGGATAGTAAACTGTAATTTGTTTATGATCGAAACTAATATCCTATTCCCTCCTTCAACCCTCTGCTGGAAATTGCCATTTAGTTCTTTATCACTAATTTTGGATTTGTCAACTCCACATTTTATAATGCATTCTCAATCTATAAAAAGTTTACTAAAATAATTATCATTAAGACGTATTATTATCGATAATTAGCACATAAGATATTCTATAGTTAGTATTTCTATTTATGATATAATAAATATAAATTAATCAATTGTATATAGCATTTGATCCTTCCTCGGATCTTCCAGAGATCTAAAACAAACCATTTACGAGCAGAGAAGACGCTCCTTTGTTAAATGAAATATTCTTCCCGATGATATCATCTTATCTGGATCAGGACGATCCGGTTTTTTGGTCACACCTTGTACCAAGTACTCTTTGTTAACAGACTAGATAAGACCTTCTCCAATACTATAAATAAATATTATTTTTAAAATTAGAAATCATTCACACCACAATTTACTCCCAACATTTTCTGAAATGATAATTAAAAGAATACCGATTTATGGACTATTCGATTTACTAAAACAATATCTATATAAACATATAAACTAATATAAAATAAAAGCTGATTGATACTAATAAACTATGTACTTGGATTAACTTTATAAGTAATTATGGAAAGATTTATTTGCTTAGACGGCATATGTTTGGTACTCTATCAGATCCATGTTGAGTTTGAGGTGTCAGGGTGTTAAGCAAGGAATCTAGCGAAAATGCTATTAAATCCGGTACGGATGCTTGTGAGAATACCCACCCTTATTCTTCTGATTCATTGAAAAACGCGATCTTTCAGGAACTACGCGAAGAAGTTAAGACGCTAAAGCTCGAAATCCTCTTTCTAAAAGATGAGCTAATAAAGGACAGGCAGAGAATAATTGTTTTAGAAAGCAAGAAAAAAAGTCATGGAAAGGAAGTTAAAAAACGTGTTGATTCGATGATTCTGCTGATAAATGATTATGGCGGCTCTATGACCACATCATCTGTAAAGGCATACATGGGATTAAGTAAAGATGAGCTCTATCGAACATTAAAGTGTGCTAAGGATGAAGGTTTAATTGAGATTTTGCCAGACCCTCGTGACAGAAGAGGGCACATATTGAATATAAAGTTTCAGAAAATTAATATCTAAGTTAGATGGGTATAGTTCTTTGTAAAACGAGTCTATGCATATTTGTTACTCATTCAATATAATTGTTCTTAAACTTTACTTTTCGAAAGGTTGGCAGAATTGGTTATAACAGTTAGCAGTTATCATTGATATGTTTTTAACAAATATATGTATTATGGTCTAAAAGTATGAGTATCGTTGAATCTCCATTGGAAATAAAGGGGTAAATTAACTACTAAATTTTTTTAGCACAAAATTAAAATGTGTGAGATATACACTATTGTTTATTAAAATTAGGGTAGATGTGATATTTTAATTCTCTAAAAGATCTCCCCGCGAAAGCGAGTATCTTCTTTGAAGATTTAGTTTTAAATCTCCGTGGATCGCACCGTATTTAAATAAAAAGTTGGTTTAGAGTTCAATTACTATAATATCTCATTAAATTAAGTCGTCTGTTCTATTTAACAAACAACATTTTTACGAATATTAGTTTGTTTTCGCTGCGCTATTAATTTAAATATCCAAATTTTAAGGGCAGCAAATCCTAATGTTATCGAATTTAGCACTCCAGGTTTTCCGAAGGATCACGATTAAGTAATTCGAGAGGACTTGTCTGATGTGTCACGATTTGCTCGGTATGATCAACAGCATCCTCTTTATTGTAAAAATCATATTCGTCTTTGGAGATCTCCTGCCAACCGATCAAGACTATCTTAAAATTAGTCTCTAATAGAGAGGTTTTAAGCCAAGCAAATGGATGCGCCTCGATTACACTGCAATCGAAAAATTCCCTCCCCAATCGCTTAGTTACATAAGAAATAAAATAATATTTTTCCATTATATCCCCCTTTAGTTATTATAACCCCCGTATTGGCTGAAAAACTTTTTGGGTGAAGCAGGTAACTCGATTAGGTTTGAATTTGATATTATATAACAAATTATAGCGACGCAATCTATGGGAAAAGAGAACAATTGCTAGGTTTCCCTAGCAGTCGATGCCCTCACAGGGTGCATGGATTTTGTCGGGCACGGGATTCTCATGGAACTTTATGGTCTTCTCGGCCTCGAAGGTTCCTGTGAACATCTCGTGGGCCTTGATATCCTTGTAGAATATCTTGTGCCACTTGGCATCGGTGCCACAGGTACCATTGAAAGAGGTCTTAGTTTCCATGCCGATCAGGTGAGACGGGATATAGTATCCCTCTTTTGATGTCATTAGCTCCTCTACCAGCGTGGTGTTTCTGTCCGCATTCTTTAGCATTCCTCCCATTGTCAGCTTTTCCGGATCATACGGGCTATACTTCTTCGGTGTCGGAGAGACGTTTTGCGGCTGATAAGGTGTCGTCGAGGCAAAGAAGGACGTTTCATCCTTCTCCATCTCATTGACGGAGAACATCTCCTGAACATCGGCGCCTATGCCGCCGTAGAATGCCTTGGAATGCAGGTACTTGCTGCCGGTCAGAGGCGTCTCGCCTGCATAGGTCAGCTTGGTGGTTTCATAGAGGTTCAAGCCGACTTCATTGCTTTTGTTGACCGAGCTCACGTTTCTCTTGAGCTTGTCCGGATTTTGCGAGTAGGCATGTTCGGAGTCAAGCTCCATGTCGCCGTCGCCCGCCATGGTATTGTAGTACTCAAGAGCGATCTTCTTGTCGATTACTGATGTGCTGACATCGATAATTCCTGTTCCAGATACTTTTTGTGCTTCACAGAACTGCTCATACTGCACTATTAGCTTAGGCCATTTGGATTGAAATACTGATGAATCTTCCAATTAAAGGATGGCCGACGATTTTCTTTTTGGGCTGGCTATTTTATTATTTATTTAACTATATTATAGCATCCATCCTATATATTTATTCAAAATATCACATATAAAATGCCATTGAACATCTAATGCAGAATTTTTTAATAATATATAAACATTTGGTATATATTTTATTTATTTTTTCCCCCATTAAGTATTTGAGATCTGATTGTATTCGCGAATCTTCACAGAAACTAGGATATTAGTGATTTTTATTTTGGCAGTAATCTCAGATCCAGGAAATCTATGCGCACTATGAAAACATATTTCTTAACAAAAAATTTAAATATCAAAAAAG